>OJYR01000155.1_pt1 | contig 32439 bp, 34 predicted proteins | sample 1600991 | NCBI WGS metagenome assembly OJYR01 (sample SAMN04436854, study PRJEB24849) | human gut metagenome | biome: human gut; feature: NICU; material: stool | host: Homo sapiens | place: USA: Saint Louis, MO | collected 2012-05-11
ATTCTATTTGATCAGAAAAAACATTACTTTAAATATCGAAATAAAAGAAAGAATATATGCATTTGTAAAAATATATATAAAATTTAAAAATGAAAATGTGGAAGAAATGAATTTAAATGAAGCGCAACAAGAATTGCTTGATTATTTTAGAAGGTATAAACTAGCCTCCTCAGAGGGAGTTAATAAACTATCAAATAGGACTATCAGATTTAACCTTTTAAAGGAATTAGTTATAGATAATCATAAAAAGTATTTAGAAGACACTCAATTGGTGAAATCTTTACTAATAAAAATAGAACGTGATGAGAAAAATATTACTTTGTTTTAAATATGATAATTAGAAATAACTAAAATGTACTATATTAAAAGATTAATAATTTGAGTTCATTTTTTCTAAAATATCGAAGTTAAAAAAGAGTGTGACAATAGCGCTTTCTCCAAAAAGAAAACAAGACCGATTTTGATGATTATTTTCAAAATCGGTCTTGTTTTTTCTGATCATTGTCCAAGCTCTTTCCCATCCCTCCTCACCGAGAAGACAAAATTTCATAAATCACATAGAGTTCCCAGTTGGAAATCTCTATTCGATAAAACTGTTCTAGAGTATAGAAAATGTTTTTAGCATTTTGGAAAAATGGTTTTTGGTTAATGGTTAGTTCCTCTAGGTTAGCAGGGATTTCATAGTCTTCAACGCCGAGCATTGTCCGCTCTACCATGAGCGCGTTGTGCATCATTAAGTTAAATTTCATTTTGCCGCTGAGTGTGAGGTCGAAGCGTTTTTCAATGTTTTTTGTAACGTTTTCGACTTGTTTAATAATGACGTCAGGATTTAGAAATTCTAGTTTTTCTGACAAGCCTTCTTTCGAGAAGAAGTGAACAAATTCGTTAATCATGCTATCGATGTTATTGGGATGCATCAAGTTTTGGAAAGGTTCCATCAACTGGGTTCCTGCATCTTCGTCTAACATGTCTAAGAGATTCACGCTAGCAACATTCGTATGGTTGTCTAAGTAAGACGTGGTCAAAATGAGCGAGGTTTCTTTTAAATAATTTTCTTCGGCGTTAGCAATGTCTAACGTGTTTACCAAATCTTTGTATTTTAGAGTAATGACTTTAATATCAGTATACAGGTATTTTTGACAGATTTGTTTGATTTGCTTGGCAATATCCAGACCTGAAATACTAGAGACAATGATATTTTTTTCCACTGAAAAGCCTTCAAAGTATTGTACATCGGTTTTAAATTTTTTTTCAGCGGTTTTAGCAATACCATAGAAAAGTTGTTCGTTCATTAATTGATGACCAATTTCCAACGCATAGGCAGTGGTCAGGTTATTGATCACCAAAAGTTCTCCAAGAATTTGCGGTTTCAAACTTTTATAAAGTTGTGTCAGGGAACCCATATCGACGAGCATAATGACGCCTTGTGATGTGTCCCGCTGAGAAAGCCACTCTTTAACTTCGGCGACGATATCTCTGACCGAAGAGGTTAAGGGCATGTTAATCGCATCAAAAATATAGGTACCACATAATTTGTTGGCAACGGCTTGAATACTTGTGGCAGTCGATTCACCATGCGCCACGAGGAGCGCTTGGTAAGGAATCGTTTCAGAAATTTCTCCGCTAAGTAATACAGATAAGAGTACCTCTGTCAAGAAACGGTATTCTTCTGGCAGCGGACTGACTAAGTTTTTCACGAGGGAAACCGTTCGCGGATAGTGTTCTTTTAACTGTGCTTGGACTGGAAGGAGCATTGTTTCGTTAAATGTTGGCGGTAAAATTTTCAGCAATTTGGCAACATCTTTCATCGGTTTTTCAGTTTGTTCAGGTTGGTTAATAATTAGTTTGTTTTTGGTTTGGACTTCCGTGACTAGGTTTTGTAAAAAATAATCATTTTCCAAGGTTATTTCATCGTCTAAACAATATTTAATGAATTGTGTCAGTTCAGTTTTTAAGTGGGCCAGTGTTTTTTCTTTTGTAAATAAGGCTTCAAATGTTGCGAAAATATCGGAAGAAAGTGTGTCTTCTTCTAACACTTCTTTGTCTAAAGGAATCGCAATCATTGGTTGAGTCGCATCGCCAATGACGACGGGTTGATTGGGCAAAGTTTTTCGTAATTGCGACGCGCAAAGGAGCTGCACTTTGTTGGATAAACTTCCCACGTTGCCAGGTTCGTCATTTTCTAATAATGCCGTAAAGATTTCTTCGTCCACGTTGATGTCTTTGGTCATTCGTTTCGCTTCTCGGTGGAATAAGTTTTTTAAAATCGCAATCCGTTCTCGAATGGGGCGCTCTTTGAAGTTCGGAAGTGAGACGATTACGGAAATTCGGCGATAAAAGGTTGGTAATAAGACTTTTTTCGGGTTTTCGGTGGTCGCAAATAGTAGCCGGACCTTGGAATGCACCATTTTTCCTTCTTCACCAATGGGGCGGAAGGTTCCTGTATCCATAAACTGAAAGAGTTTTTCTTGGTTTTCGTTGGATAATCGATGTACTTCATCTAAAAAGAGTACGGAATTATTGGCTTGGGCCAAGAGTCCTTGCTTTTCTGATTCAGCTCCAGTAAACGCGCCTTTGGTATGGCCGAAGAGAATGGATGACAGTAATTCGGGATTGTTGGCATAATCGGCACAGTTAAAGGTGTAGAATTTTTCCAGGCCAATGATTTGTTCGTTTTTTAGATACTCATAAATCAGTTTTGCCAAAAAGCTTTTGCCGACACCACTGGCTCCATGGATTAATAAAGGCATACCCAATGGGGGATACAACATAGCGGCTTTGCATTGTTCCATGGCTTTTTTGGCGCTGCCTTGGCTACCGATGTATTGTCGAAACACATCGGTCGTGGGGGTTGTTGCACGGGTTAATTGCCAATAAACGGGTTTTTTTCCCGTTTGTTGGACTTCACCTTTTTCCAATAATTTATTTAAGTATAAGCTGGTTACCGAGCGGCTTAATTGAATTTTTGTGGCAATTTCTTGTGTGCTCATCGGGGTGTTGCTGGTTTCTAAAATATCAACTAAGTGTTGGTAGGTCTCCAAGCGCATGATTCATCGTCCTTCCAAAAGAGAGGTCGGGACAGGGGTTGCTTCTGTTCCCGCCGTTTATCAGCTTTTAAGCCTGAGATAAAAATCACTTTGGATTTTTGTCTCAGGCTCTAAGTGTTTAATAATTAAATGTTTATTGTTTCAATTTTAACAGATGCCTAGTAATCCTAGCAAGATGCCTAAGAACATGATACCAAACATCACCACGTTAACATTGACTTTTTTGCGTAATAGCCAGAAAGCAAGTAACGTCACGGCTAATGGTACGATACCGACGAATAGTTGATCCAAATAGTCTTGGATTTTAACTACGTCTTCGCTTCCTTTAACGGAAACTTCAAGAATCGTTTTGAATTTTACATTTGAAGCAGTCATACTGCCCATCATCATTAAGCCTAGCATACTTGATGCTTTTGTGAGTATCTTCATTCCGCCTGATTCGTACATTTTTTGGATAAAACTTTCACCGATTGAATAGCCGCTATACAACGCATAATAGTGAATTAAGAACGCAGGGACGTTGTATAAAAGTAAGAAGACAATCGCCCCTAATGGCGAACCGGTGCTGGCTAATGAAATCCCAATCCCAGCAGCAATAACACGTAAGATGCCCCAGAAGAAGGAATCACCAATCCCTGAAAGTGGCCCCATTAATGAGGCTTTAACTGCTGTAATAGAGCTAGCATCAAAATTTTCGTCTTCACTATTTTGTTTTTCCATCGAAGCAACGAGCCCCATGATGAAGTTATTGATATGCATGGTTGCATTGAACCAAGTGGTGTGACGCACCAATGCCTCGGCCCGTTCTTCCTTGGTTTTATAAAAACGATTGATAACTGGGAGTAAAGTGTACATGACACCCACTGCGTGGTATTGTGTAGCTCCTGTCCGGCTAGCATTCATCGTCCAAGAACGCCAGAAAACAGAGCGCATCATTTTTTTCTCTTCTTTAGATAAATTCTCTTTTAACTTCATGCGAAAAAGTCCTCCTCTTCGATTTCTTTCGCGCTGCCTTCAACCGCAGAAGACGCCGCAGGTTTTCTTTTTAGAATGTCGCGGAATTCTACATCCCGTTGGGCACTCACGACACAAATTACTGTCCCGATAACCGCCACCGCAACGGCTGGTAATTGTAGGTATGCGGTTAAAACAAAGCCTAAAATGTAAAAGACGGCTAATTTATTATCCCATAACAGTTTCATTAACATAGCAAACCCAACGGCAGGTAAAAGTCCGCCAGCTGCGCTTAAGCCGTTCATCAAATTTTGTGGAATACTTTCAACAAACAGATTTACTGGCCCGCTTCCTGCTAAAATTCCGATAAATGAAATCGAAGCGATGATTAAATAATAAATGATCCACGTTCCGTAATGCAGTGTCACAACCATTTTTTGGTTGCCTTCACGTGCTGCTTTGTCAAGAGAAGGAGCAAAGATATTCATAAAGACATTTTTTAAAAACATCACCACGAAAGCGGCTAACATCCCAATTGGTACGGCTAACGTCATGGCGGCTTTTTGTTCGACATTTGAAATAATTGCAAACGTTGTGGCTAAAGTAGTCGCAGTTACAGGTTCCGCTGCGATAACACCACCGATATTAACATTTCCTAAGAAAATTGCTTCTAAAGAGGCCCCCATTAAGACCCCTGTTTTCATGTCGCCCATTAAAATTCCTGTGACTAATCCAACGACTAAGGGACGTTCCATCATACTTTGACCAGTTAAATAATTCCCAGCAAAACAGATAAATACAGCTAAGGCTGCCATTGTTGCATGCATAAGCATTGTTCATTTCCTCCTTTTAATTGACGGCTTGTTTTAGACTTAATTTTGAGTTGGTTGGCAGTACTTGGTTATAGCTTTCCACGTGAGTCAAACTGGCTAATTCTTTGGCAGCTTCTAACTCTTCAGGGTTTAATTGGACACTCGGGAAAACCATTGTTTTGGTGGCTGGATCTGATTTATCAAAGCGGCCAGCGTTGGCAACATTCACACTTTCAATATCTGTCACGTTTTTCGCAATTTTAGTAGCATCCGCTACACTGTTCACAATTACAAAAATTCGTTTGTCTTTACCACGAGGATCATTGAAGACATCAATCGCATCATCAACTGAGCGAATTAATAGTTTCATGCCATTAGGGACAGCCATTTTTAATGTCATTTGCATTACTTCGTTTTTGGCTGCTTCATCATTCGCTACAACTAATAAGGGGGCATTCAATTCTTTGGTCCAAACTACGGCTACTTGGCCGTGAATTAATCTGTCGTCTACTCGTACTTGTGTAATCATTTTAATTTCCTCCTAAAAAAAGTTTTCTTCTTCATTTGATGGGTTTAATTCAACGAATTGAATTTGTGCTTCAGCAATTGCTGCTTGAATATCTTCTTTGGTTAGCTTTTCGCCTTCTTTTAAGAAAATCAGCGACAAGGCAATGGCTAAGTTGGCATTGGAAATGATAAAAACATTGTCTGGTTTTGTCGTCATGACTTCTTGAACAATTTTTTGATTGACACTACCACCATATAAATCTGTTAAAATAATAGCTTGTTCTTCTGCGCCAAGGGACTGAAGAAACGTTTGAATAATTGGCGTGTAGTCCTCAGGAGTCACATAGGCATTGATGACCGCCAGCTCTTTTCCTTTGTCTGCGAGAATATCCAAGGAACTTTGGAAGCCTTTCGCTAAGTTTCCGTGACTAGCAATTAAAAATTTTCTTTTCATTCTTTTCACCTCACTTTTATATAAAGCAAGTTCTGTGCCAAAAAAAGAGAACTCTAAATCCTTGATTTGAAAGGGTTTTGACGCTCTTGAAACTGTTTAAACAGTTTCAAGTCAAAATAAACACGTTAATCGTTGGCTAGTTTGTTGTTGAAAAATAGCTAAGCAAAACTGTGAAATTTAATCAAAATAACCCCCGTTTTTATCGAGAAGTGTTACAATAATATTCATGAATATTTATACATTAAGGAGAGTTACGAATGACTGATGCTCTTGTGATACAAGATTTACGCAAAGTGTACGCTTCAGGTGTTGAAGCGTTGCGGGGGATTGATTTAACAGTCGAAGAAGGCGATTTTTATGCTCTTTTGGGACCGAATGGCGCAGGAAAATCAACGACGATTGGGATTGTGACCTCGTTAGTTAATAAGACTTCGGGGAAAGTCAAAATTTTTGGGTATGATTTAGATACGGAGATGGTGCGGGCGAAGCAACAGATTGGGTTAGTGCCGCAGGAGTTTAACTTCAATCCGTTTGAAACGGTCCAGCAGATTGTGGTCAATCAAGCGGGCTATTATGGGGTGTCTCGTAAAGAAGCCATGAAACGGAGTGAAAAGTATTTAAAACAATCCAATTTATGGGAAAAACGGAACGAACGGGCGCGAATGCTTTCTGGCGGAATGAAACGTCGCTTGATGATTGCTCGCGCGCTGATGCATGAGCCGAAGTTATTGATTTTAGATGAACCAACTGCAGGTGTCGATATTGAATTGCGCCGTGAAATGTGGGCCTTTTTACAAGAGTTAAATGCGCAGGGAACCACGATTATTTTGACGACCCATTACTTAGAAGAAGCTGAGATGTTGTGTCGCAACATTGGGATTATTCAGTCTGGTGAATTGATTGAAAACACCAGCATGAAGCACTTGTTAGCAAAATTACAATTTGAAACGTTTATTTTTGATTTAGCACCTTATACGCAGGCGCCTGTTATTGAAGGCTATCAAAGCGTATTTGAGGACGAGTTAACGTTAGCGGTGGAAGTGGAACGAAACCAAGGTGTCAATCACTTGTTTGAACAGCTAAGTCAACAAGGAATCAAAGTTTTGTCAATGCGGAATAAGTCCAACCGTTTGGAAGAGCTCTTCTTGAAGATTACTGAGGATACGTACCAAAGGGAGGATCAACATGTTTAGTCTGTATTTTACTGCTTTAAAAAGTTTAGCTGTGAAGGAAACCAACCGTTATTTACGGATTTGGGTCCAAACACTGGTACCGCCAGTGATTACGACGTCCTTATATTTTGTGATTTTTGGGAAAATGATTGGCGGGCGAATTGGCGACATGGGCGGTTTTTCTTATATGGAATTTATCGTGCCAGGTTTAATTATGATGTCAGCCATTACAAGCTCGTACGCCAATGTTTCATCTTCCTTTTTCTCACAAAAATTCCAGAAAAATATCGAAGAAATTCTTGTGGCGCCAGTTCCAACTCATGTGATTATTTGGGGATTTGTGATTGGTGGCGTTGGTCGTAGTATTTTGGTCGGTGCGTTAGTCACCATCATTTCTCTATTTTTTGTGCCATTGCACGTTGTTTCTTGGCTGATGGTCATCATGACTTTATTGATGACAGCGATTCTCTTTTCTTTAGCTGGTTTGTTAAATGGTATTTTTGCGCAATCCTATGATGATGTATCGATTGTGCCAACCTTTGTGTTACAGCCTTTAACCTATTTGGGTGGGGTTTTCTATGCCATTTCCATGTTGCCGCCATTTTGGCAAGCTGTCTCAAAAGTTAATCCGATTGTTTACATGATTTCTGGGTTCCGCTACGGTTTCCTAGGGGTTCAAGATGTGCCAATTGGTATTTCTATGACCATTTTAATCTTATTTATTGTCGTTTTATATGGCATTTGTTGGTACCTTGTAGAAACAGGGCGTGGCTTACGTAGTTAAGCCGTAAAAAGATTAAACTGTCTGAATCACTCATTCTAGCGAGCAGATTCAGACAGTTTTCTTGTTTCTAAGTATGCCTTTTTTGATTCTTCGTGCATTTCCCTGTATAATAGCAATGTTTCGCACCAGAATATGTCGACAATTGTCGTTGAAAATAAAGAAAAAATCAGAAACGGAGTATATGAAGATGAGCAAGAATTTTTGGGCAACATTGCCAAAGCCCTTTTTTGTTTTAGCACCGATGGAAGATGTCACTGATGTGGTCTTTCGTCATGTCGTGAAAGAAGCTGGGGCACCAGATGTGTTTTTTACAGAATTTACTAATTCGGATAGTTATTGTCATCCTGAAGGAAAAGATAGTGTACGCGGGCGCCTCGTTTTTACAGAAGATGAACAGCCGATGGTGGCACATATTTGGGGGGATAAACCGGAATTTTTCCGTGAAATGAGTATCGGCGTAGCGGAGATGGGCTTTCAAGGATTAGACATAAATATGGGCTGTCCTGTGCCCAACGTGGCTGAGCGTGGAAAAGGCAGCGGGTTAATTTTGCGCCCAGAAGTCGCGGCTGAATTGATTGACGCCGCCAAAGCAGGTGGCTTACCTGTTAGTGTCAAAACACGCATTGGGTTTACTGAAATGGCGGAAATGGAGGCGTGGATCACGCATTTATTAGAGCAAGACATTGCGAATCTATCCATTCATTTGCGAACACGAAAAGAGATGAGTAAAGTGGATGCCCATTGGGAGGTCATTCCGCAAATTATGGCTATTCGGGACCGTGTCGCACCGCAAACGACAATTACGATTAATGGGGATATTCCCGATCGTCAAAAGGGCCTAGAATTAGCAGAACAATATGGTGTAGATGGCATCATGATTGGCCGGGGGATTTTTAAAAATCCTTATGCCTTTGAAAAAGAACCCAAAACACATACGCCACAAGAATTGCTGGGCTTGCTACGTTTACAATTGGATTTGCAAGACAAATATGCAGAATTGGTGCCTCGTTCCATCGTTGGGCTGCATCGCTTCTTTAAAATTTATGTCAAAGGCTTTCCAGGTGCCAGCGATTTAAGAGCACAATTAATGAATACAAAATCAACGGATGAAGTGCGCCAGTTGTTAGCGACGTTTGAAGCAGAACGTGGTGTGCTTGACTAAATAAAAAAAGAGAGTAGGTAGCATTTTAGCTAATGCTATCTCCTCTCTTTTGAATGCTTAATGCGCAATCATTTCTTGGGCAATTTCTTGTTTGCTTAAGTCGCTTGGATAATACGTTGGCCAGTTGTCCATTTCATTGAACAGACTTTCTTGGCTATCGCCGCCGAAGAAGATGTGGAAATGAGCGGCTTTCGTTGGTGCGATGTTGTGGTCGCTAAATTGGACGTATTTAAACCGCCCAGCATTGGCATCGTCTGTTTCAAAAAGGAAACGGACGCCACGGTTGCCTTTTGCATAGTTTAAAATTTTATAACCGGTTGCTTTATAGGTGAATTTTTGTGGTTTGCCATCGACCAGAAACTCGATGGTGGAATCAGTGATGTTGATGTGGTCGACATCGGTTTGATAGCCGGCATCATAGTAGGTTTTGTATTCGGCTGGTGTTTTATCTTTTTTCAGTTTCGCTTTGTAATCGAAGACTTGGTCTAATGTGCCATCTTTTAATAAAGGATAGACGGATTGCCAATTTCCAGCGTAATCTGTCAGTGTTCTCTCAGCCACCTCACTGTCTTTGAAATAGCCGTTAGCCACGGTTTTTTCTGTTTTTTCAGAGGTTTCTGGCTGAACCTCTTTCCCAGCTGTATCTGTTGTTTTTTTCAAAGCAGTTAAGTTTTCTTTCATTACAGAAAGATAATCTTCGCCATTGTCCATTTGTTTTTGTGTCAAACTTTCTAGCGGGTTTAGGACCTCCAATTGAACATTTGCTTCGTCAGCTAACGTTTTAGCAATTTTATCGTTGGCATTTTTTTCAAAATAAATATAGCGAATTTGATTGTCTGTGACATATTTTTTCAACTCTGCCAAACGCCCTGCAGTGGGCTCTTGTTCAGGTGTTAAACCAGCTATTGGTACTTGTTTTAAGCCGTAATCTAAGGCAAGATAACCAAATGCAGCATGTTGGGTAACAAAACTTTTTTGCTTAGCGTCTTTCAAAGCTGTTTGAAACTCTTTGTCTAAGGCTGTTAATTTTGTTAAGTATTTTTCTGCGTTTGTTTCAAATGTTTTGGCTTTTTTAGGGTAAAGTTTGACTAATTGTTCTTTGATGTTTGTGACTTCTTGGATGGCACGATGGGGCGAAACCCAAGTATGCGGGTCTAATTCATGGTGGTGTCTTTCTTCGCCATGTTCGTGGTCATGGTCGTGTCCGTCTTCGTCACTGCCAGGAAGTAAGACCATGTTTTCGGTACCTTTAATGACGTTCGGGGCTCCTTTTTTCCAGCCTTTAGCAGCTTTTGGTACCCAAGATTCCATATTTTCATTGTGGTAAACGAAAACATCCGCATCATGGATGGTAGCCATATCTTTGGCGGATGGTTCATAATCGTGTGGTTCAGAACCAGCAGGGATTAACAATTTGACGTCTCCTTCATCGCCTACAATATTTTTAGTGAAATCGTACATAGGATAAAAAGTCGTGACAATGGATAGTTTTTCTTTACCGTCAGCGGTTTTATCAGAGGTGTTTGTTTTGCCGCAAGCGCCGAAAAGGATTAGCGATAATGCGGCTAACAGGGGAAGAGTAAATTTTTTCATAGGTGTGCTCCTTTAGTGAATTACGCAATTTTCTTTTGTTTATTGCGCTTATGTTCTTTAATGATTTTAAGTGCGCGTTTTCGTGTTTTGATGTTGGGACTTTTCAGTCGACGATAAGCGCTAGATAAGTCAGTTTTTTCCATTATATATAGGACCTCCATTTCGTAAAAAATTAATTTACGGAGTAGCTATTTTGTTGAGGGTTTGAAAGGTTTCTTGAATTTTTTTTGTCTCTAATTCTTTGCCAATCAGAACAATTGTCGTTTCTTGAGGGGGTTGATTCGTCATTTGAAAGGCCACTTGCTGGTTGACGCCTTGCATGGCAATGGCCAAGTCATGCTCCTGTAAGGCGAGAATCCCTTTGAAACGGTATAACTTTTCCTGATGCGTATACATTAACCAATCAAGCCAACGAGTGAAAAGAGGTTCGTTGAGGGCTGAGGACGCCGTTAGCGTGAGGGAGTGAAAGGTATGGTGATGATGCTCGTGGGCGTGCTCATGCGGGGAATGAGTCATTTCGTGTTCTGTAAGTGTTGCTGTAAACTTATTTAATTGAAAAAAGTCACTAGCCAAAAGAGGCTCGTTGGCTTGAAAGGATAAAATATCAGCAAAAGGATTAATGGTACGAAGGGTTTCTTGGAACGTTGGTAGCTGAGTGATGTCTGCTGGTTCCTTGACAGAAAAAAAGAGGCGATCTGCTAAGGCCAGTTGTTTGATGGCTTCGGCTTCTTGAAGCTGCTGTTGCCAATGATGCCCATCAACGACCGTTAAGAGACTGTCTATATAGAAATGATTTTTGATATGCGGGGTCGTTAAAATTGTTTGAATGATTGGTTGCGGATCAGCAATGCCCGTTGTTTCTAAAATGACTTGGGCGATGGGTTGTTGTTCTTCTTGGTACACTTCTAAGATTGCTGATAAAGAGGCAAGAAGATCTCCTCGTAAGCTGCAACACATGCAACCGTTATTTAATTGAATAATTCGTTCCGTGGTTTGTAAAAGTAATGCGTGGTCAACGCCTGTTTGACCAAATTCATTTTCAATAATAATAATTTCTTCTTTAGAAAACGGTGACTGCGCAAGCGCATGGTTAATTAAGGTTGTTTTTCCTGCGCCTAAAAAGCCAGAAACAATGGTGATTGGAATGCCCATCAAGTTTTCCTCCTGTTATTTGACTTCAGTGAAAAGTGCGCGGCGCCGTAATTTTGGTGAATATTTTTTCAGCTGTAATTTTTCTGGTGTATTTCGTTTGTTTTTACTTGTTAAGTAAAGGCGCTCGCCAGTTTCAGCGCAAGCTAACGTAATGGTTTGGCGCATAGTGCCGTCCTCCAATTTGATTTTTTTAATTGCGTATAAAAGATAAAGGGGGCTGCGAGGTCAGCCCAAATGCGACTGTCCTCGCTAGTTGTCTTTATCGAAATAATGAGTTACCAGCTTGCTTTTTTGACGCCAGGAATCAAGCCTTGGTGAGCCAATTCACGGAAACGAATCCGAGACATGCCAAATTTACGCATGTAGCCACGTGGGCGCCCATCTGTTTGATCGCGGAGTTTTAAGCGACTTGGATGAGCATCTTTTGGCAATTTGCTAAGACCTTCATAATCGCCAGCTTCTTTTAAGGCTTGGCGAATAGGCGCATATTTTGCAATCATTGCTTGTTGTTTTTTTGCTTTAGCAATTTTTGATTTTTTAGCCATAAGGCACTTCCTTTCTTTTTGGATTTATAAAATATAAATCGTAATGGTTACGATTTGAACGGAAGTATATTATCAGGTGTTACGTTGTTTGTCAAGTGAGAATTTCGTTTTTTTTAGGACTTGCTAAGTTGAGAAGTTAGAAATGTTTGTTTTAGCGCTGTTTTGTAGTATCTTTTAAGAAAGAGTAAAAAGGAGTGAAGATGGCAATGGTAGAACGTTTGACGATTATTCGTGGTGTGGAAAAATTTGAATTACAAACGAAAACAGCGCGCTGGGTGTTAGCAAAAGAAGAGGGATATTCGCCGGTTCAAATGCTCGTTTCGGCAATTGGCGCTTGTGGGGGATACGTGTATCAATCCGTTTTGGAAAATTCGCACATTCCCTTTGAGTTTGAAAAAATAGAAGTCACGTATTCAAGAGAAGTAGAGAGACGCGCACAACCATTAAAACAGGTGACGATTCTCTTTTATGTGACTGTTCCAGAAGCCTTTCAAGAACGGGCGACACGGTGTTTGAAGCTTGTCTCCCCAAACTGTCCAGTGATTCAATCATTGGCTGAAAGAATTACTGTCGAAGAAACAGTTGTATTTAAAAAGTAAACCATTAGAGACATTATCGTTACGAGCGCTTTTCCCTTTTTGGATGCCTCGTTTCTGAGAATGTCTTTTTTTAGAGGAGCGTAGGGAAATAGCTGTAGAAACAGGAAATTTTTAATTCATTTGTACAAAATAATACAGACAAAAAACAGATAGTGTTTTTTTCACAAATAAAAAGGTTGCTTTTTTTTCTGTTTTAGTAGATGATGTAAGTAGTTACATCTCTGATATAACGCTGTTTTTCGAAACGTGTGTTATTTTTTAATTCGTAATAGTTTTTTTAAATCGTTTCACAGAATTACTTTAATTGTTATACAGTTTTTTTAGTTGTTATAGTTTGTTTGTCGGCCTTTAGGAGGTAATCATGATTGAGTTAGTGAATGTGTCGAAAGTCTATCAAGAGACACACGCGTTAAAAAATATTCACTTTTCTGTCCAACCAGGAGAAATCGTTGGGATTGTTGGGAAAAGTGGCTCTGGCAAGTCCACGTTGTTACGTTTGTTGAATTTAATGGAACAACCGAGTGAAGGGGAGATTCGTATTGATGGCAGAAATGTTCAAACCTTCTCTAAAAAAGAAGTTCGCCAGCAGCAACAACAAATGGGGATGGTATTTCAGCATTACAATTTGTTAGAAAATTTGAAAATTTATGATAATGTTGCGTTGCCTTTGAAACTTTTAAAAGAGAAACAGCCTGAAAAAATTGAGCGTTTATTAACGTTTGTTGATATGGCCCATAAGGCAGAAGCGTATCCTGCTCAGCTTTCTGGTGGGGAAAAACAGCGTGTCTCTATTGCTCGAGCGTTGAGCCGTAATCCAAAATGGTTATTATGTGACGAGGCAACGAGTTCATTAGATGAAGAAAATACAGAAAGTGTCGTTCGACTATTACATAAGACGCATCAGGAATTCCGACCGACTATTTTCTTTGTTAGTCACGAATTAGAAACCGTGAAGCGCTTATGTAATCGTATCTTAGTGATGGAAAAAGGTCAGTTAATTGGCGAATTTCTGAATAATCCTCAGCAATATGAGGAAGAACCGCTTTCCTATTTAGAAAAAGTGGAAAGGAGTTTGCGTCCATGACTTTTTCAGAAACCTTTGCCGAATATTGGCCATCTATGCTGATTGGTTTAAAAGAAACAGGGATTATGATGTCGATTTCGATGGCTATCTGTTTGCTTGTCGGCTTACCTTTAGGCTTAGGACTATTTTTGGCTAATCCGAAAGTCAAAGGGCATCAACCTTGGCTGTACTGGGTTTTAAATTTCATTGTAACTGTTATTCGCTCGTTTCCTTATTTATTATTTGTGATTGCGTTGATTCCAGTTACTCGTTCTGTTTTAGGAAAGGCGTTTGGCCCAATTCCTTCATCTGTGCCATTGAGTATTGTTGCGATCGCGATTTTTGCTCGCTTGGTTGAACAAGTGCTGTTGGATGTTCCAGAAGAAATTTATTTTTTAGCTAATTCGTTAGGTACCTCGAAAGTCCAATACATTTGGCACTTTTTATTGGTGGAAGCACGTAGCGGATTAGTCCTTGCTTACACAACCACGACAGTGAGTATGGTTTCATATTCCACGGTGATGGGTGTTGTTGGTGGCGGCGGGATTGGCGATTTTGCAGTTCGTGTCGGGTATCAACGGTATGAATACGGTATTATGTATGTTGCCATTGTGATTATGATTGCACTGGTCTTCATTTTACAAATGCTTGGGAACTTCATTGCCCAAAAACTAGACAAAAGAAAGTAGGAGGACAAAAGAATGAAGAAGTTTTATTTAGCAACATTCGCTGTTATTGCAACAGTTATTTTAGCTGCCTGTGGGGGAAATAAACAAGCAGACCAGAAAGAAGACAAGGAGATTACCGTTGCCGTGCAATTGGAATCTTCAAAAGATATCTTGGAGATTGCCAAGAAAGAAGCTGAGAAAAAAGGGTACAAAATTAACATTATGGAAGTGAGCGACAATGTTGCCTACAACGATGCCGTGCAACATGACGAAGCGGATGCTAATTTTGCGCAACATCAACCCTTCATGGAAATGTTTAACAAAGAGAAAAAAGCTGATTTAGTGGCTGTGCAACGGATTTATTATTTTGCTGGTGGTTTCTATTCAAAAGAATACCAAGATGCGAAAGATTTACCTGAAAATGCCAAAGTGGGGATTCCTAGCGATCCAACCAATGAAGGTCGAGCTTTAGCAATTTTAAATGCAAACGGCGTGATTAAATTAAAAGAAGGTGTCGGCTTTAACGGCACGGTGGCAGATGTCGTGGAAAATCCTAAAAACATCACTTTTGAAAGCATTGATTTACTGAATTTAGCTAAAGCCTATGATGAAAAAGACATCGCTATGGTGTTCTGCTACCCAGCCTACTTAGAACCTGCTGGTTTAACAACGAAAGATGCGATTTTGTTAGAAGATGAAGAAGCAAGTAAACATTACGCATTGCAAGTTGTGACACGTAAAGGCGAAAAAGATAGCGAAAAAATCAAGGTTTTAAAAGAAGCGATGACAACAAAAGAAGTTGCTGAATACATCAAGAAAAATTCTAAAGGTGCCAATATTCCTGCGTTTTAATGAATAGAAAAAATGAAGCCTCTTTTTTGAGAAGCTTCATTTTTTTCTTTTCCTTGATTTATAGTATAGTTAATAGGAAGGAGGTGCCGGTGTGGTCGAATTATTTATTTTAATGATGGAACGGGTGGGCTTAATTATTTTACTGGCCTTTCTTTTAGTGAATGTGCCTTATTTTAAGCGTGTTTTATTAAGTCGTGAAAAAATGTCTTCAAAAGTTCAATTGATTTTGATTTTTGGTTTATTTGCTATTATTTCTAATTTTACAGGTATCGAAATCGCTAAGAATCAGATTGTTCCCAATAATTTACTAACCTATTTAAGCAGCAATGCTTCCATTGCGAATACGCGTACGTTAGTAATTGGCGTTTCTGGATTAGTGGGTGGTCCGATTGTCGGCAGTACGGTTGGTTTAATTGCTGGCTTTCATCGGGTTATTCAAGGCGGGGGGCATAGTTTCTTTTATGTGCCTGCTTCTTTAATTGTTGGCTTAATTGCCGGTTTTTTAGGGAGCCGTATGGCAAAGCAAACCGTTTTTCCGTCTGCCGGCTTTTCTGCCATTGTCGGAGCGTGCATGGAAATGATTCAGATGATTTTTATTTTCTTTTTCAGCGGTGATCTATCGGATGGGGCCACGTTGGTTCGTTTTATTGCGCTGCCGATGATTTTGTTAAATAGCGTAGGAACGTTCATTTTTATGTCGATTCTAACGACGACATTGAAACAAGAAGAGCAGGCCAAAGCGGTTCAGACGCACGATGTTTTGGAATTAGCAGCGGAAACACTGCCATATTTTCGAGAAGGCCTCAATAAAAATTCCAGCAAAAAAGTTGCGGAGATTATTAAGCATTATACAAAAGTCAGTGCGATTAGCATGACAAACAGTCATCAAATTTTAGCTCATGTTGGCGCAGGAAGCGATCATCATATTCCAGAGCTAGAAGTCATTACGGAGCTTTCTCGGGAAGTGTTACGGACGGGCCGAATGACCATCGCACATGCCAAAGAAGAAGTTGGTTGTTCGGACCCTAATTGTCCGTTGCAAGCGGCGATTGTGATTCCATTATTTTCCCATCAGCAAATTGTTGGCACCTTAAAAATGTACTTTACGGATCCAGCGCAATTAACACATGTCGAGGAACAGTTAGCAGAAGGTCTTGGGACAATTTTTTCTTCACAAATTGAATTAGGGGAAGCGGAAGTACAATCAAAATTACTTAAAGAAGCTGAAATTAAATCCTTGCAAGCGCAAGTGAACCCGCATTTCTTCTTTAATGCCATCAATACTATTTCCGCATTAATGCGGAAAGACAGTGAAAAAGCGCGGAAACTATTGCTCCAATTAAGCAAATACTTTCGAGGTAACTTGCAGGGAGCCGTGCAAACTACGATCCCAGTTTCACAAGAACTAGAACAAGTAAAAGCCTATTTGTCATTAGAACAAGCACGGTTTCCGAATCGTTATCAAGTAACATTTGACGTGGAAGAAGCGGTTGCTTCAGAAAAAGTACCGCCGTATGCGATTCAGGTGTTAGTGGAAAATACCATCAAGCATGCATTTGGCAGCCGGAAGGAGAACAATCAAGTTCGGGTAGTGATCAAAGCAAAACAACACAAATTACATGTGGATGTGTATGACAATGGGCAAGGGATTCCTGAAGAACGCCGCTTGCTATTAGGAAAGACGACAGTGACTTCGGAAAAAGGCACCGGCACGGCACTGGAAAACTTGTCCCGCAGAATGGCGAACCTTTATGGATCAGAAGGTTGTTTTTTAATTGAAAATTTAGAGACAGGCGGGAGCCATGTTCATTTAGAAATCCCGATGGAACAGGAGGAATTAGATGCACGTATTAATCGTTGATGATGAGCCCTTAGCACGAGAAGAATTGAGCTATCTTGTTTCCCAACATCCGCAAGTGACGAGCGTTGCAGAAGCGGATTCTGTGGCGGAGGCGATGGAAGAGATGATGGATCAAAAGCCAGATTTGTTATTTTTAGATATTCATTTGACCGATGAAAGCGGGTTTGATTTAGCGGAAAAATTAACCCATCTTAAAAAAGCGCCCTACTTGGTCTTTGCAACCGCCTATGATCAATATGCGTTAAAGGCCTTTCAAGTGAATGCAAAAGATTATATTTTGAAACCTTTTGAAGAAGAAAAAATAACACAAGTCATTGAAAAAGCATCGAAAGAAATGGGTCAAGCTGTCCCAGAAAACACTGCCGAAAAAGGACCAAAATCTGAAGCAATACCTATTCAAGGGGAAGACCGCATTTATCTTGTGGCGCCAGAAGATATTTACCTCGTTTCTGTCGAAGAACGGCAACTGAGCATTTTTGTAGATCAACAGGTCTACAAGATGACAGGGACCCTCAACAGTATCGAACAGAAATTACCTGCCACGCTCTTTATTAAAACGCATCGAAGTTTCATCTTGAATCGAACAAAAATTCAAGAAATTCAGCCGTGGTTTAATAACACGTTGCAAGTAATTTTAACCAACGGCTCAAAAGTACCTGTTAGCCGTTCATACGTCAAAGAATTTAAAGAAAAACTTGGCTTAAGTTAAAAAATCACCACTTGAAATGTCGAATGCATTTCAAGTGGTGATTTTTGCATTTGGTGAAGAAATTCTGGCATTTCATGAAAAAAAGCCCTTAAAAAACGTTTTCTTTATATACTTAACCCATAGAAAACAGACAAAAGGGAGCGAAGAAGAATGGAAAAGAAAGTATATTCATTTTTACAACAAGCAGCAGTTTTTGCCATTATTATGTTAATCGCCAACGGCTTGGCGTTCATTTCCCCAATACCAATGCCTGCTTCAGTAATTGGCATGGTGTTATTGTTCATTGGTTTATGTACAAAAGTTGTTAAATTGGAGCAAGTGGAAGGGCTAGGTAATAGCTTATCAACGGTTATTACATTTTTATTTGTTCCTTCAGGGATTTCCTTAGTTAATTCTTTAGGGATTATGCAACAATTTGGCGTTCAAATTGTTTTTGTTATTTTAGTAGCGACACTAGCGTTACTAGCAACGACTGGTTGGACGGGCGCCTTTTTATTGCATATGAAAGATGCTCGAAAAGAAAAAGAACCCGCAGCAACGAAGAAAGCGAAAGGAGAGGTTCGCGCATGAATCCGTATGTTGGCATTATTATTTCATTAGCTGTATTTGGCATAGGTACTTGGTTGTTTAAAAAAAGTAAAGGTTTCTTCTTATTTACGCCATTATTCGTTGCGATGATTTTAGGCGTTGTCGTTTTAAAAGTAACAGGAATTAGTTACGAGCAATACAATGAAGGTGGCAAATATATCAGCTTCTTTCTAGAGCCTGCGACAGTAGCGTTTGCGATTCCTTTATATAAAAAGAGAGACGTGTTGAAAAAATATTGGTTAGAAATTTTAACGGCGTTAACAATTGGTTCTTTTGGTTCGCTAGTGGCTGTTTATTTTGCAGGAAAAGTGATTGGCATGGATAATCATTTAGTGGCCTCAATCTTACCACAAGCAGCTACAACAGCGATTGCCGTACCTATTTCTCAAACTGTTGGCGGCATTGCTTCCATTACGGCGTTTACTGTAATCTTCAATGGTGTACTAACCTATGCCTTGGGCCGAATTGCATTGAAATGGTTTAAAATTAACAATCCAATCGCCAAAGGTTTAGCTTTAGGTGCGGCCGGACATGCCCTAGGTGTGGCAGTTGGCATAGAAATGGGCGAAACAGAGGCTGCTATGGCTAGTATTTCTGTCGTAGTGGTTGGTGTAGTTACTGTTTTAGTAGTTCCTTTCTTTGCAACGGTCATTGGTCTATAAAAAAGTGGGATTCCTCACTCTTTTATGAGTAGCTAATTTCTATCAACTAGCAGTCTCTGCTTATTCTGTGAATGCTAGTTATCACTAATCCGCAGGCTCGGAGTTAAAATGAGTGTAAAAAAGCCAACCTTATCCATAGTAAGGTTGGCTTTTGCGTTGTTTACAGGATTTTTTGAATATAGATAGGGCGCGTGGAAGGATTGACTAGTCTTTTTATAGAATGGTTGCTCCTAAAGTTTGTTTAAAGTGGCGTAATGCCCATTCATGTCCTTGTTCATCAAAACTAGCAACAGCATGCTCGGGAATCATTAATTGATAGCCTAAATTATAGGCATCGACAGCCGTATGCAACACGCAAATATCTGTACAAACACCAGTTAAACAAAGCTCTGTAATTCCTCGTTCTCGTAACCGAATGTCCAAATCCGTGCCACTAAAAGCAGAATAGTGCCGTTTGTCCATCCAATAAATGGTTGCCTCATTTTTGTGAGCTTGATAAAAATCAGCTAGCGAGCCAAACAGATTACGCCCGTCAGTTCCTAAGACATTGTGGGGCGGGAAAAGTTTATTTTCAGGATGATAGCGATCTAGGGGGTCATGCCCATCAATGGCAAAAACCACAAAATCGCCATTGTCAAAATAGTGCTTTGTTTGTTGAACAAGGGCCGTTTCAATAGCTTGTCCAGCGGCACCAGTGGTTAGTTTTCCGTCTGTGGCGACAAAATCATTCGTATAATCAATGGAAATCAGAGCTTTCATTTGGCAACCTCCTAAAGGTTAAAGTCATTTTGTTCATTTTACAGCTTTTAAGAAAGCATTTCAAATGATAAAAGTACATCAAATTCTAAAAAAGCTGTTTCAAAATAAACGCTTTGGCTAAAAAACATGCTATAATTTTGCTACAAATTAAAGCAGGTGAATAGAGTGAAAAGAAAAATCGTACGTTTTATCCTTTGGTTGTTAGGGATCCTTGTGGTTATTTGCTTAGGCGTGTTTCTCGCCTTTCAATTATCTCCTAAGCCAGGCGCTTGGGTCATCAACCAGTTATTCGCAGGTGAAGTTGAAATAAAAGATTCAGCTTCCTATGATAAAGCATTGCCCAATGTCCAATTGCAAGAAAATCAAACATACCCTTCTTCAAGAAAAAAGAATACCTTTGATTTGTATTATCCCCAAACGTCAAAACAAGCGGTACCAGTCGTTTTATGGGTCCATGGTGGTGGCTATGTGGGAGGAGATAAGTCTGGGATGAAAGAGTTTGCGACACGTTTAGTGGCTGATTCCTCAGTTGCCTTTATTTCAATGAATTATGAATTAGCACCAGATGCACCTTATCCAAGCCAGCTCCAGCAGGTCAATGAACTTGTTCAATTTTTATTAGAAAAGAAACAAGCGTATCCCATGTTAGATTTATCTAAGCTTTTTATTGGCGGGGACAGTGCGGGTGCACAGATTGCTCTACAATATGCAACAGTTCAAACCAATGCCAACTATGCCAAAGAACTAGGGATGACTGCAGCATTGCCGGCTAGCCATTTAAAAGGCACGCTCTCGTATTGTGGTCCGGTGGATTTGAAACAAATGGCCAACCAACAAAGTGATAATCGTTTTATGAAATTTTTCGTTAAAACAGTGGCTTGGTCCTTGCTCGGCACTAAAGACTGGCAGACGAGCGCGGAACTGCAAGAAGTGAGTTTAGTGGATAAAGTCACCAAAGAATTTCCCCCGACGTATCTAACAGACGGCAATAGCTTTTCATTCCAAGAGCAAGGACTAGCCTTGGTTCAGCGGTTAAAAACTTTAAATGTTCCAGTTTCAGCTCTCTTTTTCAAAGATAAGAAAGCAACGATCACCCACGAATATCAATTCGACTATCAAACAAAAGAAGCTAAACAATGTTACCAAAAAACAGTCCAGTTTGTGAATACGTATAAATAAACAGAGGCCTTAGAAATATTTCTAAGGCCTCTGTTTATTTATTTTTGTCATTTTTTTAGCTGAGAAATATGTATAAATTAAACAAAAATGTTTATTTAATGATGTTTACATGAGAAAAAATCCGTGCTATACTACGAACTCGTTTGTTAATTTTAATGTTAAAAATAACGTTTTTGTCATTTTTGTGAACAAATTAACATTTTTATCTTACAAAAACAGCAAAAAATTCGTTTAGTTAACAAAAAGAAAATTAAAAAATAAATTTTTTTTTGAAATTAAGAAAATATCTTTAAAAAAATCAGAAGAAAACTTCGTATACTTGAGCCATAGGTTGGTTGTGGAAAGTTTACTTCGAGGGAGGAGTGATGAAGTTAATGAAAAAGAAAATCGCTGTTTTATTGGCAACTTGTTTACTTGTACAACCATTTTTATCTGTTTCAGCGTGGGCGATTGAAGGGGAGCAACAAACGGAACGTACGCAGACACAGCCAAAAACAGCAGAAACCAGTACAAGTGAAGCAACAAAAGAAAGCAGCGCACATTCTACAGAACAGTCATCAATGACGGAATCTAGTGCTATCACAGAAAAGGTAACCACCTCTTCCACAGAAACAAAACCAAGCGAAGAGCAGAAGCAAATCACGTTGACCTTTAAAACAACGGATCAAGCTTTGTTTCTAAATGATGCCAAAAGTTATCAAGTGGTAAAAGAAAAAAATCAGCCACTTCGGACAGAAGAATTACCAAAATGGGCGAATAGTGAGGAAAATACGACTTTCGTTGGCTGGTCTTACCAAGGAAAAACATATACAAATGAAGAACTTCTTCAATTAGAGTTTTCAGAAGATACACAACTTACGGCTGTCTTTAAACAGAAACGGACACGCATGGCCAGAGCTGTTTCAGTTGATCAGTCCATTGCGGACACAATTGCCCCTGCGGATAAAACAAAAGTGATTGTTGTGCCAAGTCCAGCAGGAGATGGAGCAGCGTACAAAGAATATGCATCGACAGAGGCTGGTTTGAAAGAAGCCTTGTTTTGTATCAACAGGGGAACAATGGCGATTTCACTCTTTATATAGGAAACAATATTACGACGAGTGCGGCGACCACCGCTAAAGTGATTCCTGACACCGTTACGGCAAGTAATATGACCTTTTACGCCTTGCAAGGCAAGGTCAATCATTTAGTGATTACTGGAAACAGCGCGGATCCGATTAGTATGGATCAAACGGCGCCAACGGGTTCTAAGACGTTAGGATTTAATCAAAATATCTATTTTGGCTCAAACATCACTTTGAGAAATCTAAACTATACAGGTACGAATATGTATTTAAATGGTTACAGTTTGAACTTGAATGGCGGTTCTAGTGGAAATGGTCTGACCGTATACGGTGGAACGGATACAGGAGATGTTTCAGGAAACCCAACTTTAACAGTAAATAGTACAGGTACAGGGACATGGAATTTCTATGGCGGAAACCAAAATGGTGGTAATTTAGCTGGAAATCCTACGATTGTTATTAACAATACACGGAGCGGACTAAATACATTAAGTGGGGGCGCCAATATTGGGACAGTGACTGGGAATACTTCATTGGTTGTCAATGATTCTGGTGGCAGAATTGCTTCAATTTATGGGGGCGGTTATGGGACCAACGCAACCAACACAGCGAATGTTACTGGTAACGTCTCAACAAAGGTTGCAATTACGAATGCTGCTACAGGTTTCCAATTAAGTACGTATTATGGCGGTGTTCAATACGGAAATATTGGTGGAAAAGTAACAAACGATATTTCTGGATATGGCCGTTGGTATACAGCGGGTCAACGTTTTATTGGTGGCTCTTCCCGTGGCGATATAGGAACGAATCGTACGACTGATGGAATTACTACAAATTTAAATACACAGTTGTATAGTGCGGGTCGTGCAGATTTTGAAGGAGGCAACCAATATTCTGGAACGATCATCGGAGATATTACGAATGTGGTTACAGCAGGAACGAATTCCGCTGGTGGTATTAATGATTTTAACGGCGGTGCTGGTAACAATGTTTCGAAATTTAACAAGAGTCAAATTGGGGCCTCAAATGAAGCAACGTATGATGCTTATACACCACAGCAAAGAGCAGAATTAGCCAAATCAGCAGCAGCTTTTAAAGTTTTTGGAAATATTTCTTCTAAATTAGTCAGCGGTTCGTTTAATAATGGTGCAATTTACTCAACTGCAGCTGGCCGCGGCGGCTATATTGAAGGAAATACAACAATTGAAGTGGGAACAGCGAATGGTGATGGGTCCTTAGGTGGCGATGGTATGGCTTATTCAGGCGCAAAACCGACAAGCTTAGATTATTCAACGACCAATAAAAGTCGTGGTAATAATTCAGGTTGGGATATTGTTGGTGGCGGCGGCTATCCTGCTATTAATGATACTTGGGATATCTATATAAAAGGAGATACTAAGACTGTTTTAAATAATACCATTGCTCGCTGGACATATGGTGGCTCTTTTTCAGGTGTCGTTGAAGGCAATACTTCTAACACATTGAATGGCGGGATTGCTGACACATTAGAAGGAACAGGCTATCAAGCAGCTCGAGTTTATGGAAACGGTCAAACAATCGTTAATAATGGTCAAGTCGATTGGTTTCTTTCAGGCGGTGGCTGGAATGATGCCAAAAATGTTGGGAATGTCGGTGTAACGGTTTATGAAGGAGTAATTAATGCTTCGATGGGTGCTTCTTATGGAGCAAGCGGTGGCCATACAATTACTGGTAATTCAGACAATCGCATCTACGGAGGAAATTTCTCAGGAACTCCTCGGACAGGCGCGAACGGTTTTTCAGGTGGGATTACCAATGCGGGCTCACTTCTTGGAAATGCCAAACTCTTAATTGATTTAAGAAATTACAACGGAGAGTTTAAGTTGCCTGGTAATACCTACATTACTGGTGGTAGGCCCTATGGTCAAAATACGACACTAGGAACGGATGAATCAAACACAATTACTTTAAATATTTTCACTAAAACAGGTGTGGAATCTCTAAATGGGGCCAGCATTTACGGTGATGGTGGAACCAATGCTGCGTATACCAAGAACGGCAAGATTACAATGAATATTCAAGCAGCGGTTTCTAGTATTGGAAATTTATATGCGACACAGTATTCCAATATCAGTGGCGGAAAAATCTTACGTGATGTTACCGCAAATGTTCAAGGTGCAGTTAGTATTAACGGTTTATCCGGTGGTTCATCAACAGATAATTTCACTAATGCAATTGTGAATGCTAGTTCAAATAAAGTGGCCTTTAACTTTGGGACTAACGTTGACGGCACCAATAACTATCAAACAGAACCACTAAATGCGACAGGCTTAGGCGTTGTCAACTTTACGGAATTAAATGTCACCAATGGCATTAAATTAATGGCTAATGGTGGGAACATCAAAAATGGCGTTTCTGCTACTGCCGCGAACCACAGTACGACTTACAATGAATTCGGATCAATTCATCTATCTAAAAACGCTGGAATTGGGATCACCAACACAGCCAATTTAATTTCAGCTAGCAAACTAACGGTTCAGGATCATGCAACATTAGAAACAATTCCTGGTACAGGTAAAGTAAACATTGCGGATTTTGAAGCTGTCGATCCAACAAAAGATGAACTTTTATGGATTAAACCAACGACAGATACAACTGCTTTGGTGGATAGCACAGGGACTTGGTTTGGAAATGTCAAAGCCTATCAGGTCTTGACGATTAATCCAACGGTCAATAATGCTACAAAACTTACGCCAACAACGTTTCATGGGATTGAAAAAGCGACTGGAAAAACATTTATTGGCGATAACGATGTGACCAAGGGCGCCAATGGCTATGGAATAGCAATTCCTGGCTCTATCATCGATTATGAAGTGGAAACGCCTGGAATTGTGGCAGGTGCAGGTACTATTTCTCATGATGTAAAAGAGGTCAAAGCCGGCAATGCGCCATTAACCTTACAAGCGTGGGGCACCGAAGTAGCTGGACAAAAAGTTCAAAAAGGACGTTTGATGATTCCGACCTCAAGTGCTTTAACACCAACCCTAAGCTTCCTTCCTGACGAAGTAACAGGTTCTTGGTTGCACCAAGGAACGGTTAAATCTAGTGAAGTTGGGAGCGCGATAGAGCAAATTCCAGAGCAGAAAGATACCACCCCGCTTTCATGGAAAGCGACGAATATGAACTACAGTTATCAGGTGAAAGTTCAATTTTCAAATAAAGTGGAACTTTCGGGGCAATCGGTGATTGTCACAGAAGATGAGGCAGCGCAACTAACGACTGTCGATAAAGTAATAGAAATGCTCGGTGCAAAAGGTCGGCCGTTTTTCAAGACCTCATTAAAAGAGACGGATTTACCACAAATTCAAGCGCCGTTAGCAGAAAAAACTGTATCGCGGACACATGATATTCAATTAGAAGCAGGGACGTCAGGAGATAATTTGCAAAACAAAACGGTTCATTTAGTTGTTGTGAAAAATGAAAGTGTCCTTGCCAAAGATCGTTCGTTTGCTTTGTATGCGACAAGTGCGCATTTGAAATTAAAAGAAGCAAATGGCTTAACGAATTCAGACGAGTTGGCACAATGGACACAAGCAACGGTGATTTTCGCAGATGGTCGGGCCAATCAAACACCAAGTCTTGATGCCGCAACCTTCCAAGTCATTCAGCAAGCGAAACCAGAAGAATTAGCCAAAACGGTGCCAGCCAATTATCAATTTACAGAAGCTGGTGAAACATTAAATAAAAAAGTCAATGTGTCTATTTCAGGCGAATTAACGTTAGAAAAAGTACCTAAAACAATTGATTTTGGCAAACAAAAAATTTCTGCCAAGCCAGAAGTTTACTGGCCAACTCTTTCAGATGATTTAGTCGTTCAAGACACACGCGGGACAGAAAGTACGCCTTGGAAACTGAATGTTCAGGTAACGAATCCCTTAACGAACGGCACAGATCAATTGGAAGATTTGTCATTGGTTACAGACAAAGGAGAATTTTTACTCAATAAGGGAGATACGGTTGTTACAGAAAATGAAGGCTCAGGTTCAGGTAGTTATACAATTAACCAAGGTTGGGGTGCGGCAAACCAACGGGGACTTAAACTATCTGTGCCAGTCGAAAAACAAAAAGTCGGTGAATTTAAAGGGACATTGTCATGGTCATTAGTCATGGCACCATAACAAGGAGGAGAGAAGTGAGATGAAAAAATACCTTTTGCTTAGTTGTTTTTTAGGTCTTTTCAGCTTCTGTCATTCAGACACTGCGTTTGGGGAAGCAGCTTATGAAAATAGTGGTGTTGTCTCCTTTTATGGAACGTATGAATATCCCACAGAAGAGTCGACAACAGCGACTAGTAATTCTTCCACAACGACCGAACCCACCAAGCCAGCTGACGGAGGCGCTTCATCCGTCCTTTCTTCTGGCGTATATGGGTCGCGACAAGGAAGATTACCAGCGACAGGTACCACCAATCAAGGACCATTTATTTATTTGGGAATCAGCCTTATCACTATAGGCATATTATTTATTAAAAGGAGAAAAGAAGATGAAAAAAACAGTATTAGCAGTAGTAGGGATTGTAGGATTTAGCGGTGTCCTAGCGACACAACAAGCATTTGCGGAAGATATTAACGTGAACTATACAAGTAATGGCGCCATTACATTTGAACCAGATACAGATCCAACGAAGCCAGTTAATCCAACCAATCCAGATGAAAAAGTTGAACCAGAAGATCCAACTGACCCAACTGGACCAAAACCAGGGACTGCAGGCCCCTTATCAATTGACTATGCTTCAAGCTTTCAATTTGGCGCCCAAAAAATCACTTCCGATACGAAAGATTATTACGCACAAATTCAAACATTTAAAGATGGAACAACAGGTCCCAACTATGTTCAGGTAACGGATAAACGTGGGACACAAGAAGGCTGGACGTTAAGCGCTGTACAAAATGCGCAATTCAAAACAGCCCAAAATGAAGAATTAGTGGGGGCCGCTTTATCGATTGCCAATGCAGATGTGACATCGATTGTTGATGCCGCATACGCGCCAACACCAACAGCAGCACATACCTTTGTTCCTGGAACAGAAGTAGAATTAGTCAAAGCAGAAGATGGCAAAGGAATGGGGACTTGGGTCTATCGTTTTGGGAAAGATGCGACAGAAGGTGCTACTGCCGTGAAATTAAATGTCCCAGGTAAAGCGATTAAATTAGCAAAAGAATATCGTACGACCTTAACATGGACATTGAAATCTGTACCAACGAATGTTGGAGGCTAAGTAAATGAAAAAAACAGTCGTCTACTCCTTGTTATTCGGAACAATGTTGCTTGGCGCCACTGTTCCTGCTGAAGCGGCGACGGTCGTTTTTGATAGCGAACAGTCGATTGTTTTTACCCCAAGCACAGATGGGACGGATCCAGTGAATCCAGAAAATCCCGATCCAGAAAAACCAGTTCGACCAGTCGATCCAACGAATCCTGATGGACCTAATCCAGGCACCCCTGGGCCACTTTCTATCGATTATGCCTCAAGTTTGGATTTTGGGAGTAATGAGATATCGAATAAGGATCAAACGTATTTTGCCAGAGCGCAAACCTATAAAAATCCAGATGGTTCAGCAAGTGAATTGGCAACTGCTAATTATGTACAAGTAAGTGATTTACGGGGAACCAATGCTGGCTGGGTTTTAAAAGTGAAACAAAATGGTCAATTTCGTAATGCAGAAACATTACACAAAGAATTAACAGGCGCCACCGTCGCCTTTACTGAGCCCAGTGTTCGCTCAAATGCGACGGACGTATTGCCGCCAACTGCTACCGCAAACATTCAATTAGATGCTGCGGGCGCAGAAACTGTTGTCATGCAAGCCCCAGAAAAGACCGGCGCCGGAACGTGGATCACGCTGTGGGGGCAAGCAGAAAAAGTGACTGAAAAAAATCAACAAGGACAGCAAGTAAATGCCACAATCACACGGGCAATCTCACTAACTGTTCCCGGGAAAACCCCTAAGGATGCAGTACAATATAAAACAACTTTGACTTGGCTACTTTCAGATGTACCAGTAAATAATGGAGGGAAATAAATGAAAAAGACAAAAGTAATGACATTGATGGCAACCACAACTTTAGGCGCACTGGCACTTGTACCAATGAGTGCATTAGCAGTCGACGGTGGTGAATACCAAACAAACGGAGCGATTCAATTTGCACCAAATACGAACCCAACGAATCCAGTTGATCCGACGAATCCAGATCCGGATAAACCAATTACGCCAGTTGATCCAACTGATCCGACAGGGCCTAAGCCAGGGACAGCAGGTCCGTTATCCATTGACTATGCATCTAGCTTATCTTTTGGGGAACAAACGATTACCTCAAAAAATATGACCTACTATGCAGAAACACAAAAATACAAAGATAACGCTGGTGCCGACCAAGAAGGCCCAAACTTTGTTCAAGTCTCAGATAATCGTGGGACTGAAACAGGTTGGACGTTAAAAGTAAAACAAAATGGTCAATTCAAAACTGAAGCCAACCAAGAACTAACAGCGGCCAAAGTAACTTTAAGCAACGGACGCGTGGTTTCAGCTTCACAATCTGCAAAACCAACGACAGCGCCAGCTACGATTGAATTAAACCCAACTGGGGCTGAATCAGTGGTCATGGCTGCTGGCGATAAAGAAGGTGCGGGTACGTACTTAATGAGCTGGGGCGATAGTGTAGATGCCGCTAAAACAAGTATTTCATTAGAAGTACCTGGTTCAACCACAAAATATGCGAAAAAATACACGACAACTTTTACTTGGACTTTGACAGATACACCTGCTAACACAGGAAACTAAGAACGACAGCATACACGCAAGATCGGGATATAAGTCAAAAAATTTTGGCTTATCTTTCGGTCTTTTGGTGCTTATAATACAACAAAGAATGACAGACATAGGAGAATGAATATGAACAGATGGAAAGTATATGCAACGGTAATCGTTTGTATGTTATTTGGCTGGATTGGCGTGGAGGCGCACGCTTCTGAATTTAATTTTGCGGTCACACCAACAATTCCCGAAAATCAAGTGGATAAATCAAAAACCTACTTTGACTTAAAAATGGCGCCTGGTGCCAAACAAACCGTAGAAATTCAGTTACGCAATGATACAGATGAAGACATTACCATTGAAAATACGGTGAACTCAGCGACAACAAATTTAAATGGCGTAGTAGAATATGGCCAAAACGGGATCAAACCTGACAAAACTTTACGCTTTAACTTAAAAGATTATGTGGAAGCACCGAAAGAAATCATCTTGCCGAAGCATTCCCAAAAGACCTTACCTTTAACCATCACGATGCCTAAAGATTCTTTTGATGGCGTGATGGCTGGCGGCATAACACTCAAAGAGAAAAAGAAAGAAACCACGACTTCTGCGGATCAATCAAAAGGGTTAGCTATTAATAATGAATACTCCTATGTTGTGGCTATTATTCTTCAGCAAAATGAGACAAAGGTTCAACCAGATTTAAAATTACTGGGGGTTAAACCAGGCCAAGTCAACGCGCGAAACGTCATCAATGTTTCTTTACAAAACCCACAAGCGGCCTATTTAAACCAATTACATTTAATCAACACTGTTTCAAAAGGAGGCGAAACACTTTACCAATCCGATACTGAGGATATGCAGGTGGCGCCAAACTCTAACTTTAGTTACCCAATTTCTTTAAAAGGGGAACGATTAACGCCAGGGAAATATGTCTTGAAATCAACGGCCTATGGTGTAAAAGATGAAAAGGGCACCTATCAAGTCAAAGGCGCCAATGGTGAAGAACGGTACCTGTACAAATGGGAATTTACAAAAGAATTTACTATTTCTGGGGACGTCGCTAAAGAATTAAATGAAAAAGACGTAACCATTAAAGGAACCAATTGGTGGTTGTATCTACTGATTGCATTAATCATTCTAGCGCTGCTCTTATTGATTTTCTTCTTGTATCGTAAAAAGAAAAAAGAGGAAGAACAACAATCTGAGTAATAAAAAGGGCTATCTATTGACAAAAAGGGTTTTCCTTGTAAAAGTAAAGGTACTTTTACAAGGAATTGCTTCCCATAAAGTAGAGGTAGAGAGAGTGAGAAGCCATGAGAAAAAAGTATCTTTTTTTATTTAGTTCTTTGCTAATTTTTACGGCTGTCGAAATAGAACCAATTCAAACATTGGCGACACCTATTTATAATCCCTTAGAACCAACGGAAGAAATTCAACCAAAACCAGAATCAATCACCCCTCAGGAAAAGTCAGAACCGGAACAACCTGCGCCGACCCCTCCGGAAGATCAAAAAACTACGGTTCCTTCTGAAGAAAAAAAGCCTTCACCCAAGAAAAAAGACAAACCTGTGGAGAAACCGGCAATGTCAAAAGAAAAAAAGAAACAAACAAAAGAAACAACGGCTCATCCCTTACAAGTGAATAAAGACTTTGTCTTTCCTAACGGACTTGGTGCAGGCGGCGATGAAGAATCTGAAAGCTATTTAGCAGCGGTTGGGTACTTTCTTTCAGGAAATGGATTGTATGGGAAAAAAATGGATGTGAGAGAAGTCTATGATATTGATGATGTTTTTAAATAAAGTGGATAAAAGAAAAATCGCCTTATTTCAGTTACTGGAAAATGCACCGATGTTAACAGAGTCAAAAGAAACCGTAATGCAGGAGTTAGAATTATCTGAATTTATCGTGAACAAAACGGTCGCTGAATTAAATGCCGATTTTATTGAATTTGGTTTATCAGAGGATTTTCAAATTGTGAGCGATGGTATTTTCTTAACGCTTAATGAATCAGGAACGGAAACTTCCGCTACTTTGATTGATTGCTATATTAAAGAGTCGTTACGTTTTGCTATGTTTCAAGATTTCTTTTTTCAGCGTTTTGATTCTGTGAATGAGTTTGCGTTAGAACACTTTGTTAGTCACACACTGGCTTATAAGGAGTTCAAGGAATTAAAGAAAATGCTGGAAAATTATCAAATTACAATTAATAAAGAATTTCACTTGGTGGGAAATGAAACCAATTTACGCGAAGTAACAACACTGGTTTTTTTACAATTATACCAACGTGATTTTTCATTGTACGGTAAAAAAGTTTTAGAGCAGATTCGGAACTTTGAGCTATTTTTTTCTGAGAAGGTTCATCTTAATCAGCGTGCGGGCTATGCACAAGCTAAATGTTTTCATTTTTTGGCGGTTTCTTTAGTACGAACGCAGCAACAGTTTTATGTAGAGAAAAAAGTAGATTCGCAAGTGTTAAAACAATTAGCCGGTGACAATCAGCAGAATGTTTTCAATTGGTTAGAGAGTCTTCAAGTCCCAGAACCACAACGAACAAACGAAGGCAATTATTTACTCTTATTTTTAATTGCTGAAGAGTGGCTTCAAGTAGCTTCAGCAGCACTTTGCCAAAGATTTGCAGAAATTCAACAATTGAATCGTGACTTGTTAAGCTATTTAAAAATACAATTTCAGCTTTCCGAGGAAGTCCTGCAAGGTTTTGAACAAAAAGTAACAATCGTACATTTTAAATTGTTCCATTTTCCAATAGAAGCAAACTATAGTTATCGCAAAATGGATATAACCTACTTTGCAGAAACGTATACAGAGTATTTTTCTGCTAGTCGACAATTTATTCAAGAACAAAAAACGAATCCCGCTGTTTGGGATGCCAGACAGTTTTTATTTTATCGGTATCTGTTGTTAATGGTGGATGCGTTACCATTGAAAAAAGTTTTGGCTCCGATTACATTGTGTGTCGACTTTTCCTTTGGTGAAGCCTATAATCGTATGATACAAAAAAATATTGAAAAAATTACGGAATGGAATATCATTTTCAAAGCACATGTAGATGAAAGTGTACAATTAATTTTATCGGATATTCATTTTGTCGATTGGCCTGAGATTACTCAAATTATTTGGCTAGCGCCACCACGTCCTGTTGATTGGTCGCATTTTATTAAAACGCTGAGTGCACTAAGACCGCACTCGGGAGAAGAGAACAAGGTCGGGACAGCACCGCTTAGCTCCGAGAAATAAGAAGAAATTTCCGGAAATTGTTCTTTAATTTTTGGATAATTTCGGCTTATTTCCGAAGGATCTGGTTCTGTTCCCGCCGTTTATCAGATTTTGAGCGTGAAGCAAAAATCCAAAGTGATTTTTGTACCACGCTTTTTCTTTTAGAATTATGATTTGTCAAATTAAGTTAGAATAAAATGCTTCTTGTACATAGCTCAAAAA
>OJYR01000160.1_pt1 | contig 30858 bp, 30 predicted proteins | sample 1600991 | NCBI WGS metagenome assembly OJYR01 (sample SAMN04436854, study PRJEB24849) | human gut metagenome | biome: human gut; feature: NICU; material: stool | host: Homo sapiens | place: USA: Saint Louis, MO | collected 2012-05-11
GGGACTACGTCAACAACGACAACACGCCAACGACCAATGCAGCCAATCGGGGAGCAATTGATGCCCGCATCGAGTGGTGGTGTCAGGCCAGAAACCCCGGTGACGTTGGGTCATATGCCATGCTGTCTACGGAGGAGGATAACGTGCGACCCGGCGCCATCAGGGAGGGGCTGAAGTACAGCGATGCATCCGAAAATGGGGACTGGGAGACTGCGCCGGGTAAATGGCGGCTGATGGGAGCCGTCAGCGGCTCTGGAGCCTCCGGTGGCAGCACCAGTATCTGGCTGAGAATTTACTGAGGGGAGAAAACCTGATGAGCACAGAAAATACAGGCGTCAGCGGTTTTTTGCCGCTAACCACGATGCCGGAAAAGGATACCCGGACACGCAACAGTCGCTATATTGATGCCCGGAATCCGGTTTACGCCAACGAAAAAGAGACAGTCATTACCATTGACGTGCTGCCCGCCGGTTATGAGGCTGACGGGTACGTTCCCTTCACCTCGGCGAGCTACGACCCGGACGCAGACGGCGCAGAATTTTTCAGGGAGATAGTGGCGGGTAAGTTTGGCCCCGTTGCTCCCTATGTCTGTACGCAGGAGATGGCCACGCGGGATGCTGAGCGGGAGAAGCAGCGACGGCTGAGCGCGGCGACGGGAAAAATCTCGCTATGGCAGACAAAGCTGCTGATGGGGCGCAAGCTCACGGACGACGAGTCGGCACAGCTTAACGCCTGGATGGACTATATTGACGCGGTGACGGCGGTTGATACGGCTAAAGCAGCGGACATTGCGTGGCCGGAGGTGCCATCGGTCTGAGTGTATGGGCTGATGCATCCGCACCGGGATTGAGGGATGAAGCCCCGCACTACCTTCGGGGCTTTGGTGTCAGTTACTTATTCGCGTTTTTGTAGACTTCGGCTACGGCATTGAAGTTCGGGCCGATTTGCTTCGCAGCGATGATGTGATAATAGTCAGCTCCTTTTTTGTCTGCCAGTTCTGATAGTTTCTCATGCAGGTCAGATGGAGATGAAATACTCCCGCCGGATGCGCCAACGTTAACCGTACCGATTTTTACCAGTTTAAAGTGGTCAATGTCTTGCTGAGAGACCATCGTTGCCGCAAACGAACTGAAAGAGAAGCAGGAGGCCAGCAGGGTAGTAACCAGAGCAAGTTTCTTCATGAGGATGTCCTTTTTGTGTTTATGGTGTTACGTCAATTATTCCACTTTAATTGTAGCTTAAAGGCTTTGGCGCATCCATGGGGCATGGAGAAACGGTAAAGCTTGGTGTGGGGGAGTATCGGTTGTGCTGCTCTCATCTGTTGACACTGTTACTGGACGGGCATACAGTTATTTGACTGGATATATATCCAGTACTCATCCCGCTCCGTTCAGGAGCTTAACGCTGATAAAAAAGGAAATCACGATGGCCGATGAGAAGAAAAATGCCCAAGTTACAGGTGGTATTAACGATGACATTCAGGAGATGAAGTCCCTCACCACCCTGCGTAAGCGGGTGGTCAGCGACGGGGAGGTGGTCTCGAAATCAGAAAACGGCTTCCGCCTGGCCCGGGGCAATACCGGGGTTATCCTGCGCAATGACGGCAGTGATTTTTACATGCTCACCACAAAAGACGGTCAGGCCCAGGACGGGGAGTGGAACACGCTGCGGCCCTTCACCTTTAACCTTAAGACCGGCCGGGTCTCCCTGCGCAACGGGGTGGACATCTCCGGCGGGACCTTCGTCTCCCACAACGCCGGCATCACCGCGCAGACCACCGGACCCGACCCGCTGATTAAGGGCCAGGAATATAACGCCCCGGAGATCGCCACGGAATTCACCACTGGCAAAACCACCGTCAAAATGCTGATTGGAGCAAGAATAAATAAGGACAATCAGGAGTACGGACTTATTTCCTACCGTGACAGAGGGGGACTGTGGAACGAGCTGCAACTCCGTCATAACGCTGAACTTCAGGTGGGTCAGCTTACCAAGCGCAACGACGAGGGCTGGCTGCGGGCCGAGGGGAACAGGCAGACGAAAGACGGCGAGCGCCAGACTAACGGCCTGCACATTCAGGGGCGGGAAGACTTTGTTGCCCAGCTTTACCACTATGAGAACGTCGGGCAGTACCATTATCTCGGCGTTCGCGTCGCCGGGGGTGGCGGCAGCGACGCATGGTTCAGCTTCAGGCACGATGGTGACTTCTACGCCGGCAGGGAGCTTCACGCCGGGGCGGCCACCGTCGCCACCGACGGCAACGTCCACGGCGATAAATGGGGCGGCTGGCTTGCCGACTGGCTGAATAACGCTTTCTGGTCCCGGGACGGCAACATCAATAATCGCGCGACCTGGGACTACGTCAACAACGACAACACCCCGACAGTTAACGCCGCCAACCGCGGGGCCATTGACGGCCGCATTCAGTGGTGGCTGGCCAACCAGAGTGCGGGTGCAGTCGGTACCTGCGGGCTGTTCTACAACCTGTCAGGGCACGACGTTAACCCCAACGACATTATCCCGGGCTATCAGCTCCGCTGGTCCTCGGCAGGGGAGCGTCAGGGCGGCGCCCCGGACGGGTCGTGGCGCGCGCTGGGCACCGTGAATGCGAACAAGGGCTACGACGGGGATGAGGTTACCCTGTACGTGCGCGTGAGCTGAGGGAGGCGATATCATGACGACGATGACAAACGTGCCTGACTGTTACTTTGACGTTCTGGCGGCCCGCAGTCCCCGCTGGTCTGACGCCTCGCGCCGGACCATCACCCTTGAGGTGCTGTTCGGGTGGTGCGGTAAGGACGGAGCGTACATTCCGTTCACCGCCTCTCCGGACGACGGCGAGGCGCACGGCCGGCGGCTCTTTGCCGACGCGAAGGCCGGAAAGTACGGGGAGGTGGCTCCGCCGCCGGTACAGACTGCGGAAGCCGTGCGGGCGGAGATGGCCCTGCGAATTCAGCGGGCCACGACCATGCTGAATAACCTGCATATCCGGCAGGAGACGCTGCAGGACGCGCTGGCTCTCGGGATGGGGGACGACGAGACGCAGGCGGCGCTGGAGGCCACCGGCGAAACCGTTCAGGCCTGGAAAAAATATCGGGTGCTGGTTTCGCAGGTTCCCGGACAGGCGTTATACCCGCAGGGTGTTGTCTGGCCGTCCGCGCCACAGGGCTGCATGTCAGGGAAGGAGGATTTATGAGTGATGATACGGGATATTCCTCAGTGGTGAGTATCGTGGACGGCGTCCCTTATGACAAAGATGGCCACGTTGTCATTATTATCGATTTTAAGGATGAGCCTGGCGGAGGCGGAGGTGGTCCCGGACCAGACGGCCAGACCCCGGCCCAGAAGGAAAGCTCGGCGCTGGCGCACGCGACGTATGAGCGGGCGAAGGAGTCGCATGAAAGATATATGGCTTTCCTGGAGAAGCAGTCGGCCGACACGGCAGCCCGGCAGGCGACGCTGCAGTCTCTCGTGAATGAGATAAATGCGAAGGTGGGCAGGGACTCGGCCATCCGCATCGAAGATATCCGCAGCAAGGATAAGGCATGGATGCAGCAGGTTCAGGACAAGGTGAAGCACGACCTTGAGGTGGCCGGCCAGATGGCCGCCGCTGCTCATGCAGCACAGGAAATGCAAAGACTGGCTGAAGCCGCGGAGCGGGCGGCCGTTGAAGCGCAGTGGAATGAAAATGAACTCCGTCGTCTTGAAGCCGTTGAGGCCCGGGCGCGGGCGGATATGGAGGCGGCTGAAAAAGCCGCTGCAGAGGCGGAGGCCCGGGAAAGGGCTGAGGAGGCGAGAAAGGCTGAAGAAGCCCGGAAGGCTGAGGAGGCCCGAAAAGCGGAAGAAGCCCGCAGGGCCGAAGAAGCGAGAAGGGCAGAGGAAGCCAGGAAGGCGGAAGAGGCCAGAAAGGCAGAGGAAGCGAGAAAGGCAGAGGAAGCCCGCAGGGCCCTTTTCTCCAGCGTGGGGATTGCCGACGCGCCAGCGTATACGCCGGAAATGGTGAAGGCGGCAAATGCGGCGCTGTCCGCAACCGGCGCACTGGTCCTGAACCGGGCACCGGGTACGTTACAGCTTACCTCTGCTCTCGGCCAGGTCATGACGATGGCCAGCGATGTGGCAGGCTATTTTACCGGGGCCATATCCAGGGGAGCGGTAGCGCTGGCCGAAGTTGCGACTGCCAGCACGGCCGGGCCCGTCGTTGCCGCTGCCGTGATGGCCTTCTGGCCAAAACCTGCAGGCGGTGGCGACGACAGCAGGCCTCCGGGCCGCGATATCGACATGCTCGCCGCCCAGGCCAGCCTGTACACGGCGATGAAGACGGAGATTAAGCCGGGGATGACGGCCGTGGACCTGCCGGTGCGCGGCTACATATCCGGCGACGGCAACGGCCGGCAGTCGGTCACCCTGGTGAAAACGGGTACGGGCGGGGTTTCGGCCACGGTGCCGGTGCTGAACGCGGTGCGTGACAGCGCCACGGGACTGGATAAAATCACGGTACCGGCGGTAGGTGGAGCGCCTTCAAGGACCATCCTGGTGAACCCGGTGCCGGTGGGGCCGAACGTGCCGTGGCACACCGGAAACGACGCCCCGGTGCCGGTCACGCCGGTGCATACCGGGACGGAGGTGAAGCAGGCAGACAGCATCGTCACCACGACGTTCCCGGCGGGAGATATTCCGCCGCTGCAGGACTTCATCTACTGGCAGCCGGACGCGACCGGGACGGGCGTTGAGCCGATTTACGTCATGCTGAGTGACCCGCTGGATTCGGGGAAATATACCCGCAGGCAGCTCCAGAAGAAGTACAAGCACGCCATTGACTTTGGTATCAGTGACACGAAGATAAACAGTGAAACGTTGACCAAATTCCGGGATGCAATTGAGGCTCATCTGGCTGATAAGGATACCTTCGAAAAAGGGACGTACCGAAGGGAGAAAGGGTCGACAGTATATTTTAATCCAAAAACTAATAATGTTGTTATTTTGGGTGAGAATGGTGATTTTATTTCAACGTGGAATTTAATACCCGGCTCCCCGCAATATACAAATTATATGGATACAGGAGTTCTATAATGAGCATGAAATTAATTGAGCTTGCGAGGGATTTAGTGTCCTTAAAAATAGATGCAGATGATTTCGAAAACCAATTCTTTAAGTTATGGAGAGATGAGGGAAAGTCAGGACAATTAGCAAAAGATAGTAAAGATGTAGGTAATTGCGCTGCTGAAATTTTTATTCTTGCGGATTGCTATACACCAGACTCAGTGCGCAGGGAAAGTGAACTGGATGCTGATGGTTTACGTAAGGAAGTGAAAGCTACTCTGGAGAAGTTTCATCTTCTCTGACTTTCACCCGCTGTACAAATCAATCGATAGCCAGCCTCTCGGGGTTGGCTATTTTAAGTAGCCAATAATAGTCTGGCCAATTTACATCGCTGTTTGCTATTTCTGGCCCCCTCCTTTACCCTGGCTACTTTGACTGTACTTAATTTGTACAGTCATGCGAATTTTAGAAAATCTCATCCTTGCGATTAACGTTTTCGCCCGTTGCCACGCCGAAGTCGCTCTTATCTGTAAACTCGATGAGCAATAGCCCCTTGCCGGCAGCAAGGCTGTGCAACACTGCTCTGGTATGCTTATTTCCCAAAACAGGGGGCGTTTTGGCCTAAACCTTCTGCTGCGAAGAGTTGGAAGGTGAGGCACTGGACGGCATGACGGTCCACGGTGTACTTACTCACACGATTACGGTGTTTGAGAGGGAGGCGAGGCCGGCTTGATCGGCAATGGATTACCGAGTGGGGATCCCGGTGGGGCATTATGGTGAATAGTGCTAACACGGATAGAGGTGCGAAGACAGATTCTGCCTGCCTTCATCACTTCGTTTCTGTGGGGCATGTATGGGACATTTAAAGCTGATAAAGTTCGTCAAAGTTCACGAACATCAATCACTGCGTTTAGCGTCCACCCGCGTAAAACGGCGCTCCTGGACGATATACACTGATTTTTAAGATTTAGCAGGCACCTTGTTCATGTATTAGGATACCTTGCTACATCAGGCTTTTGACATAAGCGTCAATATCGCCGATATATTTCTCTGTGCCGGGGGCATCTTTCTCACGAATGAGCTGCTCCAGCGTTTCACATAACTGCTTGCCGGGTAAAAGATTAAGCATGGCAAACACGCCTTTCAGGCGGTGAGCCGTCTGTGCCAGCGCGGCGAAGTCCCGCGTTGCTGACTCAGTATACAGCCTCTTAACATCTTCCGGAACTGTGTCGACAAACAGCGCGTAATAGCCGCTGGCGTGGAGTTCTGCATTGGCGTTGGTGCCGGTTGGCGTTGCCACATTCTCTTCTTGCGCCAGCTGCTCTTCAATAAGCTGTAAGACAGCTTCCTGCATTGTATTACTGATATTAAAGTTGACCTGCAAAAGGCCCGGGCCCAGCTTACGGATCCCGGCCACATCATCGCTTAAAAGCAGCCCCGGCGCAGTAAGATTAGACGGATTATCTGTCAAAAAGAGATCGTAGTCTTGACTCACGACCCTCTCATCCGGCGTGATGCAGCTTGCGCCCCAGCCCTCCAGGTGGCGCACCACGATATTGCGGATATCGTTAGAGGTGATATCGATCATCACCACGACGTCATCGAGCAGCTTCTCTTCCGGCGCCGCTTCCTGCGCCTGGGCCGCCATTTTGACGTGCAGTGAATAGCGGGTGCCGAGCGACTCCCTGGCCTTAATATTCAGATGGCCGCCGAGCTTGCGCGCCAGGCGGTCGCAGAGCCAGAAGGCGAGGGGGTTGGCCTTACCGTAGCGGTCGCCCTGAGTTTCGTTGAGGAACGGGAAGTGAAGATTGTCGACTTCGCTGCTGCTGACGCCGTTGCCGGTATCAAGGATGCGGAAGGTCAGCCGGTCGTCGCCCGATTCGTCCTGGCTCACCTCCAGCGTTATCTTGCCTATCTGGGTGGTGGTGATGGCGTACTGGATAAGCAGCTGCAGGATGCGCTTGAGCGCTTCGCGATCGCCGTGGCGCTCTTCACCGGCGGCTATCTGATTATTAATCAGCAGCTGTAGCCCCTTACGCTTGATGGCTGGCAGCACTTCCGGTACGACCTCATCGATCAGTTCCTGAATCGAAAACAGGCTCTGAGAACTTTTCCAGCCGTCGTTTTCCAGCATATTTGCCAGCTGGATTTCGTCCACCAGCCGTACCAGGGTATCGGCCTCGCGGGCAAGTCTGATGCCATCCGCGCCGTCGACAGCAGCCGCTTTCTCCGCCAGCTGCTGTATCGGCTGCCTCAGCGCGGCGCCGATATTTTGCATAAAGGCGGTCCGCCCCTGCTGGTTTTTCTCGTACAGGCGCTGGGCCTGCTTGAGTTTTTTATTCACCAGCACTTCTTTATCCTGATCGCGGATCACAAAAATCTGCGTGCGCGCCGAGACCTGGCTGCGAAACTGGCGGATCTCATAGAGTTCATTATTGACGGTGGCGTGGATCACCCCCTGGTGCTGGTCGGCCATATTGGTGATGTTCTGCAGGTTCAGGTGCGGCAGCAGATGATCGGCAATTTTATTACTGATAATGGTGCGGTTTGACTCCTGGTCATGCACCAGCAGACCCAGCGGCAGCAAAGAGACGATCTCTTCATTAATGGCCTTCAGCGCGCGCAGCTCGCCGTTCACCGGCGCAGCGGCGGCACCCGCCTCAGCCCGACGTCGGCCGCCGCCACCGCCGCCGCTATAGTGGCGAAACGTCGTGTAGCCAAACAGCGCCAGCGCCAGCAGCCCGATATTGAGCAGCAGCGGCAGCAGTATATTTTGCAGCGTATCGAGCAACAGCGCGCCCAGCGGCACCTGCCAGATCAGCCGCATTGAGGTGGAGTTAACCGCAGAGCTGACGTCAATCTGACCGCCGTTAAAACTGACGTTTACGCTGTCCGCCGTCTCTTTATCATTGCTGCGCACATTGAGCGGCGAGGCGTCGCTCTCAAAACGGAAGCTGTCCGGCGACATGCCCGGCGGGATGAGGTCGTTGATGGGCAGATCGAAGGCCACGACGGTGGCCAGGTGGCCCGGCTGGTTAAAGGTGGTGCGCAGGGTGAAGTAGTGACCGTTCTGCCACGCCAGCTGGCGCAGGGGAGAGAAGCTCTCGCGTTCGTCAAGCGTGTTGGCCTGCTGCAGCATCTCTGCCCGGCGGCTGTCCACAATGCTGCCGATAGTAGAGTCCTTAAAGCCGGCAGAGAGATCTTTGAGCGGTAGCGTGGAGATAAGGATCAGGCTGTTATCCTGGCCATTGAGATAGTACATCGACCAGGGGGCGGTCTCTGCGCCCCACAGCGTATCGAGATAGCCGGACATTTTCTGCGTCATTCCGAGGGTCGCGCTGTCGTGCGAACCGAAAATCAGCGCTTCCGTTTTGCGGCGCGGCTTATCCAGGTAGTAGACGTCCTGCTTAAGGCGGATCTCCTGAGCGCCGCTATCGACTTTCGCTTCCACGCCGGAGGCGGCAATATTGTCATATATCTGCCAGGTGGCGTAGCGCCAGGTATCGATACGCTTGTGGACCGCGTGGGTCATATCGACTATCTGATAGCTCTTATCCTTCAGCCACGCATTGACGGCGCTCTGGATCATAACGCCCATCGTCACCAGCAGAACGACGATCAGCAGGAGGAAGAAGCGGGTAATGCTGCCCGGCATGAGCGAAAATTTATTTGGGATCATTGTGTCAGAATGACTCATTAGCGTGTGGGATCCGTGGTGTAACAGCGCCGGTTGCGCGAGTGATATTCATCCGGCTATCCGTAACGTGTCCTGCAGGTTAACGTTCAGCAGGCAGTATATACATAAAATGGCGCAAGTTGCATCCGGGTAACCGCGCGGTGACAAATCTGTCAGCCTCCAGATGCGGCGCAGATCGCAGTGGGTAAAGAAAGCGAGCGTCGGGCGTTATCCGCGAAATGACGGGGGAGGGGCGTGAAAAGAATTTTGCAGGAATGGAAGCTGTAGCACAAATAAGGGAAACTACCAAGAATATCGAATATTTAATAATTGTTATAATTTACTTGCGGTAGCATATGATGCCGCCACGGAGTGTAAAGAAAGGTAAAAAAAACCGGATGCGAAGCATCCGGTTGGAATAAGGGTAAACTGGCATTCAGAGCTGAATGACGGTAATAAATAAAGTTAATGATGATAGCGTTGAATATGTTATAGAAACCAAGTAATTTTGTTTTACCATTCAGTGCGGTAAAAATGTCTTATAATATATTCTTAAAAATCAATTAACTATCTATTCTTCTTGTTTTTAAGTGCGTTATTTTTTAGCTTTTCGTGGCATCTAAAAGTTCCCTCTTTTTTACATTTTGAAATATTCTGATCGAAATATGAAACATTTTTATGATTCTGGTATCATTTTCAGGTTGGATATTTCTGCATTTTACCGCACAATGTGGTTGCCGACTGATTAGAGGGTTAATCAGTAAGCAGTGGCATATAAAAAAAGGCATATAACAAACAGAGGGTTAATAACATGAAAGTTAAAGTACTTTCTCTCCTGGTACCGGCCCTGCTGGTAGCGGGCGCGGCCAATGCGGCTGAAATCTATAATAAAGACGGTAACAAATTAGATCTGTACGGAAAGGTTGACGGCGAGCACTACTTCTCTGATGACAACGGCCTTGATGGCGACCAGTCCTACATCCGTATCGGCTTCAAAGGCGAAACTCAGGTAAACGACCAGGTAACCGGCTACGGCCAGTGGGAATATCAGGTCATGGCTAACCAGGACGAAAGCGGCAACGACACCTGGACCCGCGTTGGCTTCGCCGGTCTGCGCTTCGCCGACACCGGTTCTATCGACTACGGCCGTAACTACGGCGTGACCTACGACATCACTTCCTGGACCGACGTTCTGCCGGAATTCGGCGGCGACACCTACGGTGCGGACAACTTCATGATGCAGCGCGGCAACGGCATGCTGACCTACCGCAACACCGACTTCTTCGGCCTGGTAGACGGCCTGAACCTGGCGCTGCAGTGGCAGGGTAAAAACGGCAGCCCGGACGGCGAGAACGACGGCCATAACGCCACCAACAACGGTCGTAAAGGCCTGCGTCAGAACGGCGACGGCTTCGGCGGCTCTCTGACCTATGACTTCGGCGAAGGCTTCAGCATCGGTGGCGCGGTCACCAGCTCCAAGCGCACCTCCCGCCAGAACTCCGATGGCTATATGGGCAGCGGCGATCGCGCTACCGCCTACACCGGCGGCGTGAAGTATGACGCCAACAACATCTACCTGGCCGCTCAGTTTACCCAGGCCTACAACGCCAACCGCTTCGGCAGCGACGACGAAGGCGCTTACGGCTTCGCCAACAAATCGCAGAACTTTGAAGCCGTGGCCCAGTACCAGTTCGACTTCGGCCTGCGTCCGTCCATCGCCTACCTGCAGTCCCGCGGTAAGAAAATCAGCGGCGCTGGCCAGGACTACGGCAAAGAAGACCTGGTTAAATACGTTGATGTCGGTACCTACTACTACTTCAACAAAAACATCTCCACTTTTGTTGACTACAAAATCAACCTGATCGACAAGAGCGACTTTACCCGCGCTTCCGGAACCAGCACCGACAACATCGTTGCTGTGGGCGTGGTTTACCAGTTCTAATCGACGGCCTGCCGCTGGCAAGCTGTTCAAAGGGTCCTGCGGGGCCCTTTTTTTATCCGCCGTTTAGCCAGATTGGTGTACCCTTGCCGGCAGACAAGAGGACAGCCACTGAATATGCGTACGTTAATGATTTCCGCCCTCGCCGCCGTCGTTCTGACGATCGGCGGCTGCGACAGCAGCACTACCCCTACCGCCGTCACGCCGGCTACCGTACTGGAAGGCAAAACCATGGGCACCTTCTGGCGCGTTAGCGTCATCGGCGTCGACGGCGCCCGCGCCGACGCGCTGCGCCGCAAGGTCCAGGCCCAGCTGGACGCTGATGATATGCAGCTCTCAACCTGGAAAGCGAACTCTGCGCTGATGCGCTTCAACCGCTCAGACAGCACCGCGCCCTGGCCGGTGTCCGAGGCTATCGCCGATATCGTCACCGCGTCGCTGCGCATCGGCAGCAAAACCGGCGGCGCAATGGATATTACCGTGGGGCCGCTGGTCAACCTGTGGGGCTTTGGCCCGGACAAGCAGCCGGTAAAAATCCCCTCGGCTGAGCAGATTGCCGCCGCGAAGGCGCGCACCGGCCTGCAGCACCTGACGGTGATCGATCAGGCCGGCAGCCAGTACCTGCAAAAGGATCTGCCGGGATTGTATGTCGATCTCTCAACGGTGGGCGAGGGCTATGCGGCCGATCACCTGGCGCGCCTGATGGCGCAGGAGGGGATTTCGCGCTATCTGGTCTCCGTCGGCGGGGCGCTGGTCAGCCGGGGAATGAACGCCAGCGGCAGGCCGTGGCGGGTGGCGATTCAGAAGCCCAACGACCGCGAGAATGCGGTGCAGGCCATTGTGGATATTAACGGTCACGGGATCAGCACCTCGGGCAGCTACCGCAACTATTATGAACTGGACGGCCGGCGCATTTCCCACGTGATCGATCCGCAGACCGGCGAGCCTATTCAGCACAAGCTGGTGTCGGTGACGGTGATTGCGCCAACGGCCCTTGAGGCCGACGGCTGGGATACCGGCCTGATGGTGCTGGGCACGGAAAAGGCCAAAGAGGTGGTCCGCGAGCAGGGCCTTGCCGCGTATTTCATCTATAAACAGGGAGAGACATTTCAAACCTGGATGTCGCCGCAGTTTAAACCCTTTCTCGTCGGCGACGCAAAGTAGCGCTGCGGAGGCATGGCTATGCTGGATCTGTTTGCTGATACACCGCCCTGGCAGGAGCCGCTGGCGCCTGGCGCCGTCATTCTTCGCCGCCGTGCGCTGGCGGATGCGCCGGGCCTGATGGCCGGCGTGGGCCAGGTGGTTGCCGACTCGCCGCTGCGCCAGATGGTGACGCCGGGCGGCTATACGATGTCCGTCGCTATGAGCAACTGCGGCGAGCTGGGCTGGACCACGGACGCGCGCGGCTATCTCTACTCGCCGAGGGATCCGCAGACCGGCCGGCGCTGGCCGGCGATGCCTGATGCTTTCCTGGCGCTGGCCCGGGCCTGCGCCCGCGAGGCGGGCTATGACGGCTTTGCGCCGGACGCCTGCCTGATCAACCGCTACGCGGTGGGCGCCAAACTCTCCCTGCACCAGGATCGCGACGAAAAAGACCTCGGCGCGCCCATTGTTTCCGTCTCGCTGGGGCTGCCCGCCGTGTTTCAGTTCGGCGGCCTGCAGCGCAGCGATCCGCTGCGCCGCCTGCTGCTCGAGCACGGCGACGTGGTGGTGTGGGGCGGGCCGTCCCGGCTTTTCTATCACGGCATTCAGCCGCTAAAGGCGGGCGATCACCCGCTGACCGGCGCCTGCCGGATCAATCTCACTTTCCGCCAGACCGGCAGCAGCAATAAAAATAAGAATTATTCTTGATGTCGTCCGCCGCCCGTTTAAACTGCGGGCTGTTTTGTGTTTGTCCGGGAAACTGATATGCAACTCCTCCTTCTGGTCTGGCGGCAGTACCGCTGGCCGTTTCTTGCGGTGATGGCGCTGAGTATGCTGAGCGCCGCCCTCGGCATCGGGCTTATCGCCTTCATCAATCAGCGGCTGATCGCAAGCGTAGACGTCTCGCTGCGGGTGCTGCCGGAGTTTCTCGGTTTACTGCTGCTGCTGATGGCGGTCACCCTCGGCTCCCAGCTGGCGCTGACCGCGCTCGGCCACCATTTTGTCTACCGTCTGCGCGGAGAGTTTATCAAGCGCCTCCTCGACACCCATGTGGAGCAGGTCGACAGGATCGGCAGCGCCGCGCTACTGGCGGCCCTGACCAGCGACGTGCGCAATATCACCGTTGCCTTTGTCCGCCTGCCCGAACTGGTGCAGGGGATCGTTCTTACCCTCGGCTCTGCGGCCTGGCTTGCCTGGCTGTCGGGAAAAATGCTGCTGGTGACGGCGCTGTGGCTGGCGCTGACTATCTGGGGCGGCTTCGCGCTGGTCTCGCGCGTCTATAAGCATCTGGCAACCCTGCGCGAGACGGAGGATAAGCTGCACGGCGATTACCAGACGGTGCTGGAAGGGCGCAAGGAGCTGGCCCTCAACCGCGAGCGGGCGGAGTACGTCTACCGCCAGCAATTCTTACCCGACGCCCGCGAGTATCGCCACCATATTATCCGCGCCGATACCTTCCACCTCAGCGCCGTGAACTGGTCCAATATTATGATGCTCGGCGCGATCGGCCTGGTATTCTGGATGGCCAACGGTCTGGGCTGGGCCAACACCGCGATCGCCGCCACCTACTCGCTGACGCTGCTGTTTCTGCGCACGCCGCTGCTCTCCGCCGTCGGCGCGCTGCCGACGCTGCTCAGCGCCGAAGTCGCCTTCAACAAGCTCGCGCAGTTTTCGCTGGCGCCCTATCGCGCCGACTTTCCCCGCCCCCGGGCCCGCCGCGGCTGGCAGACGCTGGAGCTGTGCGAGGTGACGTTCTGCTATCAGGACGGCGCCTTTGCCGTCGGGCCGATTAACCTGATCCTGCGGCGCGGAGAGAACGTGTTTCTGATCGGCGGCAACGGCAGCGGCAAGTCAACGCTCGCGATGCTGCTGACCGGGCTTTATCAGCCCGCCGCCGGGCAGATCCTGGTGGACGGCGAGCCGCTGGCCGCAGAGCATCCGGAGGCGTACCGCAGCCTCTTCTCGGCGGTGTTTACCGACGTCAGCCTGTTTGCACAGCTGCTCGGCCCCGGCGGCGGGCAGGCGGATCCGGCGCTGGTGGCGAAGTGGCTGGCGCATCTGCAGATGGAGGAAAAGCTTGAGCTGAAAGCGGGGCGGATCCTCAACCTGCAGCTGTCGAAGGGGCAAAAAAAGCGCGTGGCCCTGCTGCTGGCCCTGGCCGAAGAGCGGGATATTCTGCTGCTCGACGAGTGGGCGGCGGACCAGGACCCGCACTTTCGCCGCGAATTTTACCAGGTGCTGCTGCCGCTGATGCAAAAGATGGGCAAAACCCTGTTTGCCATCAGCCACGACGACAGCTACTTCAGGCACGCCGACAGGCTGCTGGAGATGCGCGGCGGCAGGCTGTACGAGCTTGAGGGCGACGCGCGCGAGGCCGCTACCCGCGACGCGGTAGCGCGCACCGCCTGATAAAAAAGCCGCGCCCGGCGCGGCTTTTGGCCTCTTTTTCGCCACTTGATCGGCGGCGTGTTATTTTTTATCACGGCCCGCGCTATTCTTAGTGGCTGGTCCCCCCGTAAAAGGATTTCCCTGCCGATGCCCGTGTTTCATAAAAACAGCGCCAGAGTTCGCGATGAAGAGCGCGCCCGTCTTATCTGGCTGCTGACCACCGATAAAGCCATTACCTCGGCGCTGACCGGCAAGCTGACCCTCGCCGAGCAGTATGATGAGGGGCGGCTGGCGGACGACATTGCCGAAGTCGGCGCCCTGGTGGCCCACCTTCCCGCGCCCGACCTGGCGGATACCCTGGAAGCGCTGCCCAGCGAGGAGCGCCACGCCCTGTGGGGGCTGGTGGACAACGACAAGCGCGGTAAAGTGCTGCACGAAGCGTCGGAAAGCGTCTGGGACGATCTGATTGAAGGAATGAGCGATAAGGCGCTGATTGACGCCCTGGAAGGGCTGGATATTGATGAAAAAATCTACCTCGTCCAGCACCTGCCGCGCAATCTGACCGGCCGCCTGCTGACCACGCTGCCGCCGGGCGAGCGCGCCAGGGTGCGCCAGGTGATGAACTATCAGCAGGACAGCGTCGGGGCGATCATGGAGTTCGAGGTGATCACCATCCGCCCGGCGGTGACCCTCGGCGCCGTGCAGCGCTATCTGCGGCGGCTTGGCAAAATGCCCGAGAACACCGACAAGCTGTTCGTCACCGACCGCAATCAGGTGCTGGTCGGCGAGCTCAGCCTGCAGACGATCCTTCTTCACCCGGCCAGCCGCCTGGTGAGCGATATGATGGACAGCGCCCCGGTGACCTTCCATCCGCAGGAGGATCCTGAGAAGGTGGCCCGCACCTTCGAACGTGACAACCTGTTAAGCGCCGGGGTGGTGGATGACGCGGGCAAGCTGCTGGGCCGCCTGACCATCGACGAGATCGTCGACGTGGTGTACGAGGAGACGGATAACGATATTCGCCAGATGAGCGGGCTGAGCAACGAAGAAGACGTCTTCGCGCCCATCGGTAAGGCGGTAAAAACCCGCTGGGCGTGGCTGGCGGTGAATCTCTGCACAGCCTTTATCGCCTCGCGGGTGATCGACGGTTTTGAAGACACCATCGCCAAGCTGGTGGCGCTGGCCTCGCTGATGCCGATCGTGGCCGGCATTGGCGGCAATACCGGCAACCAGACCATCACCATGATCGTCCGGGCGCTGGCGCTGCAGCACATTCAGCCGGGCAACTTCTCTTTTCTTATTCTGCGCGAAATGGGCGTAGCGCTGATCAACGGTCTGGTGTGGGGCGGCATTATGGGGCTGGTGACCTGGGGTCTGTACCATGACCCGGCGCTCGGCGCGGTGATGATGCTGGCAATGGTGCTTAACCTGCTGGTGGCCTCCCTGATGGGCGTTCTGATCCCGATGGTGATGCTCAGGCTGGGGCGCGACCCGGCGGTCGGCTCCAGCGTGCTGATCACCGCCATCACCGACACCGGCGGTTTCTTTATTTTTCTTGGACTGGCGACGCTGTTTCTGATTTAAGCGCGTGGCGGCGGCGAATGCGCCCCGGCACCAGCGCCATGGCAATGAGCCCTGCCAGTACGCCGATGGCGAGGTTGCCGGTGCCGACGGTGGCGGCAACCGTCACCAGCATTACCAACGTTGCCGACCACGGCGTCTGCTTCAGGACGCCAGGCTGAACGCTGTGCCAGCTGAAGGTTTTTACCGCCACAATCACCATGATCCCCGCCAGTACCGCCATCGGAATTTTGGCCATCACCTCGCTCAGCGCCGTCACCAGCAGCAGAAGCACCAGCCCGGCAACGGCGGTGGATACCCGCGAGCGCCCCTTACCCATTTCAACATTAACAATTGTCTGGCCGATCATCGCGCAGCCGGCGATGCCGCCAAAGAACCCGGCGAGGATGTTGGCCACGCCCAGCCCGGCGCTCTCCCGCGATTTGTTTGACGGCGTGGCGGTCAGGTCATCCACCAGCTTTGCGGTCAGCAGCGACTCCATCAGCCCGACAAAAGCAATGCTCAGCGCGCAGGGCCAGATAATTTGCAGCGTCTGCAGATTAAGCGGCACCAGCAGCGCGGTCAGGCCCGGCAGGCCGCCGCTCATCGACCCTTCGTCACCGACGGTGGGCAGCGGCTGTCCGCTGTAGAACGCTGCCACGGTCAGAAGCACCACCGCGATCAGCGGGGAGGGAATGCTCTTAACGACCCTGGGAGCAAAGAGGACGATCAGCAGGGTCGCGGCGAACAGCCCCAGAATCAGCGGGCTGCGGCTCCAGAAGTGCGGAACCTGGGCAAAAAAGATCAGGATCCCCAGCGCATTCACGAAACCGGTCATCACCGCCTGCGGGATGAAACGCATCAGCCTCGCCATTCCCAGCGCGCCAAAGGCAATCTGAATGATCCCGGCCAGCACCACCGCCGGCAGGATATAGCCGACGCCGTACTGGTGGACCATCGGCCCAATGACCAGCGCCACCGAACCCGCGGCGGCGGTGACCATCGCCGGGCGGCCGCCGAGCGCGGACATGGCGAGGCAGAGCACGACCGAGGCGATCAGGCTTACTTTCGGGTCAACGCCTGCGATGACTGAAAACGAAATCACTTCCGGGATCAGCGCCAGGGCGGTGATCACGCCGGCCAGCGATTCGCGGGTCAGCAGCGCGGGCGAGCGCAGAATATCGGCAACGGCGTGGCGCTGCGCGGTAGCGGGTGAAGCAGGGGTCATTGGCATAGTAACTATAAGGTTATGAATGGTGTGATTTCTATAAGCAATGGTGTGTGTCGGAAGTCACAAAACGGTCGATTTTAGCGCGTTGAGTCACACTTATCCAGTACCCTTTTTCATTTGAGAGATACATTTATTAAACATTTTTCTAACAGATCTCAAAATCAAACTTAAACTTTAAACAATATTTAAATTTATCATCACGAGTGATAACGTGGTGATCCCCGAATCGTTTCACCTGCGCTATAGAAAACGCGCGTACAGTAAGGCTCAATACGATGACTAAAAAAATGGCCGTACGACGCTCACTGGCGGCTGGTTCGCATGCCGAAAATCAGGCAGAGCAGGCCGGTCTGCGTACCGAGCACCAGACGGATGTATTGTTGATTGGCGGTGGCATCATGAGTGCCACCCTGGGCACCTGGCTTCAGGAACTGGAGCCGGAGTGGTCGCTTACCATGGTCGAACGCATGGATAGCGTAGCCTCAGAAAGCTCTAACGGCTGGAACAACGCCGGCACCGGCCACGCCGCGCTAATGGAGCTTAACTATACGCCGCAGAAAAGCGACGGGTCGGTCAGCGTTGATAAAGCCATTGCCATCAATGAGGCCTTCCAGGTCTCCCGCCAGTTCTGGGCCCATCAGGTCACCCGCGGGGTGCTGCGCCAGCCGAAAACGTTTATTAATACCGTCCCGCACATGAGCTTTGTCTGGGGCGAAGAGAACGTTAACTTTCTGCGCGCCCGCTACGCCGCGCTTCAGCAGTACCCCCAGTTTCAGGGGATGCGCTATTCCGAAGATCGCGGGCAGATCGGCCTGTGGGCGCCGCTGGTGATGGAGGGCCGCGACCCGCAGCAGAAAGTGGCCGCCACGCGCACCGAAATTGGTACCGACGTTAACTACGGGGAGATCACCCGCCAGCTGATTGACGGCCTGAGCCGGCGCGATAACTTCTCGCTGCAGCTCAACACTGCGGTGCGCCGCTTTAAGCGCAACGCCGACAACAGCTGGACGGTCACCGTTTCTGATGCCAAAGATCGCCGCAAGTGGCGAAAAATCCGCGCAAAATTTATCTTTATCGGCGCCGGCGGCGCGGCGCTCAAGCTGCTGCAGCAGACCGGCATTCCGCAGGCCAAAGAGTACGCCGGCTTTCCGGTGGGCGGCCAGTTTATGGTGTGCGAAAACCCGGATATCGCCACCCACCATCTTGCGAAGGTGTACGGTAAGGCCTCCGTCGGCGCGCCGCCGATGTCGGTCCCGCACATCGACACCCGCATTATCGACGGCAAGCGGGTGGTGCTGTTCGGACCTTTTGCCACTTTCTCGACCCGGTTTCTTAAAAACGGCTCGCTGTGGGACCTGATGGCCTCCACCAACGCCTCCAACATTATGCCGATGCTCAACGTCGGTCTTGATAACTTCGACCTGGTGAAGTACCTGGTCGGCCAGGTGCTGCAGACCGACAAAGAGAGGCTGGCGGCCCTGCAGGCCTACTACCCGCAGGCGAAAAAAGAGGACTGGCGGCTGTGGCAGGCCGGGCAGCGGGTGCAGATCATCAAGCGCGATCCTGTGAAGGGCGGCGTGCTGCGTCTGGGTACCGAAGTGGTCAGCGACGACGAAGGTACGGTCGCGGCCCTGCTGGGCGCTTCGCCCGGCGCGTCGACGGCGGCGCCGATTATGCTGCAGCTGATGGAGCAGGTCTTTAAGGATAAGGTCCGCACCCCGGCGTGGCAGGAGAAGCTGCGGGCGGTAGTGCCGGGCTACGGCAGCGGTGCGCGCGATCCGGATGCGGCGGCGAAATCGCTGGCGTGGACCAGCGAGGTGCTGGGCCTGAAGTATGACGGGCGGATGCAGGCGGACCCCGTGCCGCCGGTTGAGCGGGTGCCTGCGCCAGCGAAGGTACAGGAAAAAGAGATCGCCGATATCGCCCTGTGAGAACAGCCCCGCTTCACAATGAAGCGGGGCGCTTTTTCAGCGGTTGCGCAGATCCAGCGCAACGTCGACGATCATATCCTCCTGACCGCCCACCATCTTACGCTTGCCAAGCTCGACCAGAATATCCACGGTATTGAGATGATACTTCTGCGCGGCGGTCTCTGCATGGCGTAAAAAGCTTGAGTAGACGCCCGCGTAGCCGAGGGCCAGCGTATCGCGATCGAGACGCACCGGGCGCGTTTGCAGCGGCCGGACGATGTTTTCCGCCGCGTCCATCAGGCGGTAAAGATCGCAGCCGTGCCGCCAGCCGAGCTTATTGGCCACGGCAATAAAGGCTTCAAGCGGCGCATTGCCCGCGCCGGCGCCCATCCCCGCAAGGCTTGCGTCGATGCGATCGCAGCCCTCTTCAACCGCCACCACGGAGTTGGCAACGCCGAGCGCCAGGTTGTGGTGCGCATGCATACCGGTCAGGGTTTCCGGCTTGAGCACCTCCTTCAGCGCGCGGAAGCGGGCGCGGACATCGTCCATGGTCATCGCCCCGGCGGAGTCCACCACGTAGATGCAGGTGGCGCCGTAGCTCTCCATCAGCTTGGCCTGTTTTGCCAGATTTTGCGGCGTGGTCATGTGGCTCATCATCAGAAAGCCGACCGTATCCATCCCCAGCAGGCGCGCCTGCTCGATATGCTGGCGCGAAACATCGGCCTCGGTGCAGTGGGTCGCCACGCGTACCAGGCGAACGCCTGCATCGTGGGCGTTGTGCAGATCGTGCACGGTACCGATGCCCGGGATCAGCAGCGTCGCCAGCATCGCTCGCGAGGTTGACTCGGCGGCGGCGGCGATCATCTCCAGATCGGAATGTTTGCTGAAGCCGTAGTTAAAGCTGGAGCCTGACAGTCCGTCGCCGTGGGCGATTTCAATGGAGTCCACGCCGGCCCGATCCAGCGCGCTGACCACGGCGCGGATCTGCTCCAGCGTATACTGATGGCGGACGGCGTGGCTGCCGTCGCGCAGCGTGACGTCGGAAATAAACAGTTTTTTCTCAATTGCGCTCATCGCCAGCTCCTTACAGTAAACGCGTTTGCGCCAGACGCTCTGCGCAGGCCTTAGCGGCAGAGGTCATGATATCCAGATTCCCGGCGTAGGCGGGGAGATAGTCTGCGGCGCCTTCCACTTCAATGAAGATTGACGTTTTTAAGCCCGTCATACGCCCCAGGCCGGGGATGGTGAGCGGATTATTGTCGTCAAACAGATCGAACTGCACTTTCTGCTTCAAGCGATAGCCGGGCACGTATTTCTGAATAGCGGCGGCCATCTCCTCCACGCTCGCCTCAATCGCGGCGCGGTCGGCCGGATCGCTGAGGGTAAAGACGGTATCGCGCATCATCACCGGCGGTTCGGCAGGATTGAGCACGATGATGGCCTTACCGCGCGTGGCGCCGCCGACTTTCTCTATTGCGCTGGAGGTTGTTTCGGTGAACTCATCAATGTTGGCGCGGGTGCCGGGGCCCGCGGAGCGGCTGGATATTGACGCTACAATTTCGGCGTAGTGCACTTTCGTGACCCGGGAGACGGCGGCGACCATCGGAATGGTCGCCTGGCCGCCGCAGGTCACCATATTGATGTTGGGCGCATCCAGCTGGTCATTGAGGTTGATCGCCGGCACCACGTAGGGGCCGATAGCCGCGGGCGTTAAGTCAATCACCCGCACGCCGTGCTGCTGAAGCAGCTGATTATTGTGCAGATGCGCCGAGGCCGACGTGGCGTCAAAAACGATTTTGATGTCGCTGAAGCCGGGCATGGCAATCAGCCCCTCCACACCGCTGCTGATGGCGGTCACGCCCATGCGCGCGGCGCGCGCCAGGCCGTCTGATGCCGGGTCGATGCCGACCAGCGCGGCAACCTCCAGGCTGGCGCTGTTATGCAGAATTTTTATCATCAAATCGGTGCCGATATTGCCCGAACCGATAATGGCGACTTTTACCTTTCCCTGACTCATTTTCTATCGCCTCCCGCCGCTTTTCCTTTTGCCTTACCCGCGACGCCCCAGTGGCTCGCAGGCAGCTCGTAAATCAGCACCCGCACGCTTTCGCGCGGCGCGTCCAGCGCCTGTACGGCGCCGTCGGTGAGTGCGGCAATAAGTTTCTCTTTCTGGGCGTCGCTGCGCCCTTCGATAAGGTTGACCTGAATAATTGGCATTGTTTTTTTCCCCGGTGCTGGCAGGCGCCTCTGCGGCTGCAAAAGCGCCTGTAATCATGTAACTAGCGGGTAAACCGCACGGATAAACTGCCCAGATTCTGATAGCTGACGGTAATGCTGTCGCCCGCGCTGACCGGCACGGCCTCGGTCATGCCGCCGGTGAGAATAAGCGTCCCCGCCGGGATCTCCTGGCCGCGCGCGCCCAGCATATTCGCCAGCATCGCTACGCTGCTGGCCGGGTGTCCGAGCACCGCCGAACCGGCGGCGGTGGCAACCACTTCGCCATTTTTATGCATCACCACGCCGAGATTGCGCAGGTCGAGCCCCATCGGGCTGCGGCTGTAGCCGCCGAGCACATAACGGGCGGAAGAGGTGTTATCGGCAATCACGCTTTTCAGATCGAAGCGGAAATCCTTGTAGCGCGAGTCGATGACCTCCAGCGCGGGCAGCACGAAATCGGTTGCCGCCAGCACGTCGCCGATGTGGCAGCCGGGACCCTTGAGCGGTCGCTTCGTCACAAAGGCAATTTCCGCCTCGACCTTCGGATGAATCAGCTCGGAGCAGGCGATTTCGCCGCCGTCCGCCACCGAGCCATAGTCGGTAATGAAGCCGTGGATTGCTTCGGTTACGCCCATCTGCTTCATCTTGGCGTGGGACGTCAGGCCCATTTTGAGGCCGCTTATCTGCACGCCGCGCGCCACTTTGCGGGCGCGGATAATATCCTGAATGGCGTAGGCGTCCTCCCAGTCCATATCGGGATACTGGTCGGTAATTTTGATCACTTCTTTGCGCTGCAGCTCCGCCTCTTCCAGATAGGTTGCCAGCTGCTCGCGCGTTGTTTGGCTCAGATTCATAATGTGTCCCTTACTCAAATAAAACGCGCGCTGACGGTGCCGAGACCGCCGAGGCTGATAGCGAGGCAGTCTCCGGCGCTGACGGGCACCATCGCCGCCAGCGAGCCGGAGAGGATTATCTCGCCGGCATTCAGCGGAATATCCAGCGCCCCCAGCGTATTTGCCAGCCACGCCACGGCATTGGCCGGATGTCCCAGCGCCGCGGCTCCGGCCCCGGTATCCACCACCTCGCCGTTTTTCTCAAGGGTCATACCCACCAGCGCCAGATCCAGGCCGTGCGGCGACAGGGCGCTGTCGCCGACCACGATAAGGCCGGAGGAGGCGTTATCGGCCACCGTATCCTGAATCGTGATTTTCCAGTCGCGGATGCGGGAGTCGACCACCTCAATGCAGGGCACCACCAGCTCGGTGGCGGCGAGCACGTCGGCGATGGTGACGCCGGGGCCGATCAAGTCGCGCTTGAGAATAAAGGCGATTTCGCCTTCCGCCTTCGGGGCAATCAGCGTGCGGGTATCAATGGCCGCGCCGTGGTTGCAGACCATGCCGGAGGTCAGCATGCCGAAATCGGGCTGATGGACGTCCAGCATCTTCATGACCACTTTGCTGGTGACGCCTATTTTTTTTCCCACGATCTGCTCACCGGTTGCCTCCAGGCGGCGGGCGATCATCTGCTGCTGGATCCGGTAGGCGTCCTCAATGGTCAGCGTCGGATCGTCGGCGATCAGCGGGCCTATCGGGCGGCGGTTTTTCCACGCCTCGTAGAGGAGGTTCCCGTAGCGAACTAATTTCTCTTCCATTGTGTACCTCACAGCTTGACGCAGATATTGCGGGTTTCGGTGTAGAACTCGTAGGTGTGCGAACCGCCTTCGCGGCCGATGCCCGACTGCTTCGCGCCGCCGAACGAGGTGCGCAGATCGCGCAGGAACCAGCTGTTGATCCAGAAAATGCCCACCTCAATGGCGCTGCCCAGGCGATGGGCGCGGCTGACGTCCGTGGTCCACGCGGTGCAGGCCAGGCCGTAGGGAGTATTGTTGGCCAGCGCGATAGCCTCCTCTTCGGTATCGAACGGCGCGAGGTGGACGCAGGGGCCAAAAATTTCCTCGCGGATCACCGCCGACGTCTCCGGCAGGCCGGTCCAGATAGTAGGCTTAACCCACGCGCCCTCGGCAAGCGCGCCGGGCAGCTGCCAGCGTTCGCCGCCGGTGACGACGGTGGCGCCGTCGGCTTTGGCCTTCTCGTAGTAGGAGAGCACTTTGCTGTAGTGCTCCTGGGAGACAAGCGGGCCGAAGTTAACGCCTTCGTCCCACGGATTGCCGGGCCTGAGGCTCTCGGCGCTCTTTTTCAGTGCGGCGACGAAGCGGTCAAAAATGGGGCGCTCCACGTAGACGCGCTCGGTGCCGAGGCACACCTGGCCGGTATTTTCGAAGGCGGAGCGGGTTATTCCGGCGACGGCCTTATCGAAATCGCAGTCGGCAAACACCAGTCCGGCGTTTTTGCCGCCCAGTTCAAAAGAGACGGGGCGCACGCCTTTCGCCGCCGCCTTCATAATGGCTTCGCCGGTGCGGGTTTCGCCGGTAAAGGTAATGCCGTCGACGTCGGGATGCTCGGTCAGATACGCGCCCGCCGAATCGGGGCCGAAGCCGTGGACCAGGTTAAAGACGCCGGGCGGCAGGCCGACGGTTTCCATGACTTCCGCCAGCAGCGTCGCGGTGGCAGGCGTCACTTCGGACGGCTTCACCACCACGGTGTTGCCGCAGGCCAGCGCCGGGCCCACTTTCCAGGTCATCAGCAGCAGCGGCAGGTTCCACGGGCTGATAACGGCGATGACGCCGCGCGGCGTGCGCACACCATAGTTGATGGCTTTGCCACCGTCCGGCGTATCAAAGGTGTAGCTTTCGGTGGGAAAGCGCATGCTTAAATCCGCCAGATCGCGGAAGTTCTCACCGCCGCGCGGAATATCGACCCGGCTTGCCAGCGCTTTTGGCTTGCCGGTATCGGCGATTTCTGCCGCCAGAAAGTCGTCGAAGCGGCGGTGGATTTCATCGGCGACGGCAACCAGCATGTTGCAGCGCTGCTGCTGGGTCATTTTACCCCAAGGGCCGCCGAGCGCGGCGCGCGCGGCCTTCACGGCGGCATCCACTTCCGCTTTACCGGCTTCGTACACCATGCCCACAAGCGTGTTATCGACCGGATTGCGGTCTTCGAACTGCTTCGCCGTCGTGACCCACTGGCCGTTAATGTAGTTTCTGAACATTTTCATTCGCTAGAGCTCCTTAATTAAATGTCTATTCCTCAATCAGGTCACAACGGTCAGAAAGGCTTCATTGAGCTGGCGGGCGTGGTAGAAAATGCCTTTGCCCAGTTCGTTAAGATCCCAGTGAATAACCGGTTTATCGGGGTACTGAATGTAGCCGCCGCAGAAGACCTCGTTGCGGTTGCCTGATGGATCGAAGAAGTAAATGGTGGTGCCGCGGGTGATGCCGTGGCGGGTAGGGCCGATATCCAGCGAGACGTTGTTCATCGAGATAAGATCCGCCGCGCGCAGGACGTCGCTCCAGGAGTCGAGGTAGAAGGAGATATGGTGCAGCTTGCCCTTTTCCGGATAGCGGATGAAGGCCACGTCGTGCGCCTTGTTGGCGCAGGCGAAAAAGGCCCCGGCCAGCTGGCCGTTCTCGTCGACGACCTTCTCGCTCATATCGAAGCCGAGCACTTCGGTGAACAGTTTTGTGGTGCCGTCCACGTCATCGCCGTACAGCAGGCAGTGGTCGAAGCGCGTCGGCGACATGCCGATCATACCGTGCTGCGGCCACGGCTCCGGGTTGGTGTAGCCCACTTCGCAGGGAATGATATCTTTGTGGGCGTACAGCTCCATCGTGTGGCCGGTCGGGATCACAAAGCTGAAGCGCTCGCCGGTGCCCGGATCGTCACCCGCCGGGATCCATTTGCAGTCGGTGCACAGCCCGGAGTCGAGAATATCCTGCGCAACCTGCTTCATGACCTCCGGCGACATGACCCGCCAGCCCATGTAATCGATTCCGGCCCGATCGGCTTCGCGCAGGATCACGCTGTGATGTTCCCACTCGTCCCACGCTTTGAGAAACACGCGGCCCCGGCTGTCGCGGGTGACCTCACGCAGGCCGACGACCGAGGTGTAGTGCCTGACGGCCTCATCCAGATCAAGCACCCGGATGGCGACATGGCCTGGTCGTAATACGCCTCTGATAGGCATAGCTCTTCTCCTTAATTATTTTGTAGGGTACGACGTTGAGCGGAATTAGCCGGCGCGCGCGGTGCCGTACTTTTCCATCTTGTATTTCATCTTTTCAGACACCCTGAGCACGAGGGGGCCGCGCGGATAGCAGCAGCAGGCGAGGACAATGCCCTTTTGCCGCTCCCCGGCGCTGAGCGCAGAGGCGCTCATCTTTTTGCAAACCCACTTACCGCGCAGGATCTCTATTTTGCAGATCCCGCAGCCGCCGCCCCGGCAGCCCACCGCGATCCCTTTTTTGCCCGCGCCCTCCATGCCGCGCAGCAGATCTTTGTCTGCCGGACACTGATATTCCTGCTGCAGGTTCTGGACCTCTATGCGAAACATGGCGCGCTCCGTTGCGGTTGTTGTTACGTGAATGTTGATTCGTTGTGTATTACTTATGCGCCGATAAATGTAGATAATCAATTTTAATATCGAGATTTTTATACAATCTTGTATATTTTGTGAAGTAATACACAATTGTCGTGTGGGTAATTAGGATGTTTGCCGATCGGCAGGCAGGTGTTTACTATGAACAGGCTTCAGACGAGTTGATTTCCTGCTAATAAGGTCAGGTACCGTGATCGAAACGAAAAGTAAAAAGAACCCTTCATTTACGCTGGCGGCGAGCGGGGCCGGTGCAGGAGGGCAGAAGAAGGCCGCGCCATTGTCGGGGAAGACCCTGGTACTTGCCACCTATGAACGATTGCGCAACGACATTATTGCGGGCGTGCTGGCGCCGGGAAGCCGCCTGCGGGTGGAGCATCTGAAAGAGGTGTATGAGGCGGGGGCGGGCACTCTGCGCGAAGCGCTGGCGCTGCTGGTCTCTGACGCGCTGGTGAACACCTACGGCCAGCGGGGCTTCTGGGTAAAACCCATCTCGCTGGAGGATTTTGCCGACCTGACGGAAAAGCGGATTTTACTGGAGACCGACGCGCTTCGTCTGTCGCTCAAAAACGGCGACGACGACTGGGAGGCGGAGCTGGTGAGCGCCTATTATCGCCTGAGTAAAGCCGAGGCCCGGCTTGACGGCAGCCCGGGGGCATTTGAGGAGTGGGAAGTCTGCAACCGGCTGTTCCACGAGGCGGCGCTGAGCGCCTGCGGTTCCCGCTGGAGCCACTATTTTTTATCCATTCTCTATCATCAGACCGAGCGCTATCGCCGTCTGATGATCACGGAGCATCCGGTGCCCCGCGATGTTCATCACGAACATGAGGCCATCTACAGCGCCTGTATCGCCCGCGATGCAGAAGCGGCCTGCGCCAGCCTTGCGGCGCATATCCAGGCAAACTACAGCGCCATCAGCCAGCTGCCGGAGAGCGTATTCAGGCCCTCTGAGGAGTAGACATAAAAAAGCCGCCTTTCATGAGGCGGCCCGCTGGTTAAGCGCAACGCGACGGGCGGTTAGCGCACTTCGGCTTTCTTAATGGCGTCTTGCGCCTTCCAGACCCGGTATTTTACGTCAAGATTATCCGGCGTATAGACCACCACCGGCAGCTTACTGTTATAGCGCAGCAGGGCGCGGTCGCCGAGGTAGGCGGTGACGAACTTCTGCGTTTTCTTACCGTCCGGGCAGGCCATCATGGTAGAAGCCGGCTCGCTGACTTTATCAAAGACGTAATAGTCATAGCCCCAGCTTTCCAGCGTTTTGCTCTCCAGCTGACCGCCCAGGCGGTGCAGATTGCAGTCCACGTCCATCATCTTGCCAATCAGCAGCTCCACGCGGTAACCGGCTTCATCCTTCTGCGCTGGCAGCGTAATGACCTGACGCTTCATGCCTTTCTCCGCCTGCGGGTAGGGCGCAATTTTTTCCAGCGGCTGGCTGGTGGCGGCAAAAGCGGAAAGGCTGGTAGCGGCCAGAAGTACGGCAGCGAGCGAAGTCATCTTTTTCACGGTTCATCCCTTAAGAAATTAATCACCGGGGGATCATAGCACTATAAAGACTATGGGTAAGCTGATTTACTGATATTTGCAGTTCTGCTGGTGGTATCTGCTGCCTGAATGGGCGTTATCAGCGGCCCATGCCATCAGGAGCCTGGCGTAGCGTAACCGCCGATTGTAAACCACGCCAGAAAAGCCACGGCGACAATAAAGACCAGGATAGGGAAAGCGATACCGATACGCATGGATAATGACCTCGTGCAGATGTGAAAAGTATGTTCTTAATTTGTGGCTATTATCCATCAGATGGCGCGGGAAGGGAACCCAGGGGCCGGATGCGTCAACGGCCCGTTATCATTTAGTCCTCAGCCAGCCACATATCGGCCTCATCGAACATCTCGGCGACAATGGCGCTGATGCGCTCCTTCTCATGCTTGCTGGCGTCGGTATTAATGGCCGGCAGGGTCATCATTGGCTTAACCCGCACGTCGGCATCGGGAAACGCCCGGGTGATACGCTTGTCGAGCTCCGCCAGAATTTTCTCCCGCGCGCCCGGCAGACCCTCAAAATTCCTTTTGTCGTACACTAATTCTACAAACATCACTCACCTCGGATACTGTATTTATATACAGATATCATACTGTGGAATTTGCAGCTGTCAAAGGATTGCAGTGGCGGGATATGAACGACGGGCATAAAAAAACCAGCCGGAAGGCTGGTTTTCTGAAGCACCAGATTCGCCGTGACCCAGAGAAGGTAAAGCGGGCGACTATTTCAGCGGATGCGCGACGCCGGCGCGGTGAGCGCCGGTTAAAGGGCTGGCGTCGACAGCCGGGTTCCGCGAGTCATTCAATGCAATATTGTTGTGCTGCATGTTGACGATCATGAGTAAAAACCTGCAACGTCGTCCTCTCGCTGCTCAGCGTAAAAACGGCCGTCGCAAGCGTATTTTCTTCGTCCGGATCCTGCGGCGACAGACGATAGATGGGCAGTACAGCATCCTGCTGGTCCGAGAGGATCGCTTTTGCCGACGCGCCATCCAGCTGCGTCTGCGTCTTCAGCCAGTGGTTCAAGCGCTGCTGGCGGGCGCCGGAGCTGCCAGTAATCACCTGTTCAGTGGCATTGAGCTTCTCATGAATCAGATGATTCGCGTGGGCGAAGACATCGTTCAGCGGCATGACAGAGCAGCCGGTACCTGTCGCTTCCACGCTAAACAGGCGGCTATCGCCGAGTTGCCCCAGCGTATGGTGAAACGCTCCCGCCCGCGGTTCTGTTGTCAGGATCCTAATCGCCTCATCCAGGGTTGTCGCATTCAGCGCTGCACGCGCCAGTACTTGACGCGGGAGTCCCTCCGGGCGGTCCGCTGCACGGATGTTATTCACTGTATTAACAATTCCTTTCTCATTCACGGCGAATGTGTGGCCGCAAATCGAACCCGGATAAGCGAAGCTGATGAATTTCAGGCCCTGCTCTTGAACGATGGTAACCATCGCGCAGTCATCGCGTAGTTGGGGAAAACCATCTTCGTTATGGGCAATAATCCGTTCACCGTTGGCATTGCCTCCCGCCACGGTGGTACAGCCATCCGAAGTGGATCGCACCAGGTCGCCGCGGCAGTTCCACGCGAATACCTCATCAATAGGTGCCTGTAATCCTTCAGCAAGCCCCTCCAGTTCCAGCCAGATAAGTGGGAACTGCTGCTGAACACGCTGGCGCATCGCCTGAGTCTGTTCAGCCTCTTTCATCGCCGTTACGGTTTGCCACAGCGCTGTTAAGGTAAGTTTGTTGTGCCAGGCCTCACGGCCAAATTCACCGAGCTGCTGGCCGATTGCAAAAGCAGAACCATGGATTGTAAGTGCTTTCATCGCGTTTTTATTCACTTCTGTTCAGGATACATGCTGCAAAAATTCTTTAAGACGAGGATTGCTGCTGGCGTTGAGCAGCTTATCAGGTGAGCCATCTTCAGCAATGGTGCCTCCATCAATAAAGATCAAGCGCGAGGCCACATCGCGGGCAAAGCCAATCTCATGCGTCACAATGATCATGGTCATTCCTTCTTCAGCCAAAGAGCGCATAACCTTCAATACTTCATGGCGCAGTTCAGGATCCAGTGCCGAGGTCGGTTCGTCAAACAGCATCATTTTCGGCTTAACGGCCAGCGCCCGGGCAATGGCTACGCGCTGCTGCTGACCTCCCGAGAGTTCAGAAGGATAGTGATCGGCACGTTCGCGCAACCCGACGCGATCCAGAAGCGCCATTGCCTGTTCACGCGCTGCGGCTTTGCGCTGCTTACGTACGCGAATCGGGCCAAACATCACATTTTCCAGCGCGGTGAGATGTGGGAATAGATGAAACTGCTGAAACACCATCCCGGCTTCGCGGCGGATGTCACACTCATTGGCATGAGGATCCGTAATATGTTTTCCTGCGACCAGCAGCGTCCCGCCAGATATCTCTTCAAGCTTATTGATACAGCGCAGAAGCGTGGATTTGCCGGAGCCGGAAGGGCCGATAATTACTACCACCTCACCAGTTTCGATCTTTAAGTTGATATCGTGAAGGACCTGCGTGGTGCCAAAGTTTTTGGATACCGCGTTAAATTCAACGATGCTCATAGAATATGCATCCTTTTCTCCAGTTGCTTAAGCAGAAAACTCAGGCACAGAGTGACGGCCAGGTAAATCATTGCCACGGCGGTCCACACTTCCAGGGCCCGGAAATTACCGGCAATAATCTCCTGGCCCTGACGCGTTAATTCGGCTACGCCAATGACAATAAACAGTGAGGTGTCTTTGATACTGATTATCCATTGATTGCCTAAGGCAGGGATCATACGGCGCAGCGCTAACGGCATGATGACATGCCATAGCGTACTCCGCTGCGATAACCCCATTGCCAGGCTCGCCTCCTTGAAACCTTTATTAATGGAAAGAATGGCGCCGCGGGTGATTTCCGCAATATAGGCACCCGAGTTGATGACAATCGTCACGATGGCGGCGGTAACTGGCTCAATACGAATGGGCAATATCATCGGCAGGGCGAAATAAATAAACATCACCTGTACCATGATCGGGGTGCCGCGGATAAGTTCGATAAAAAATAACGAAAGTGTTTTGGCTATCCTGCCACCTAAAGCTCGGCAGGTGCCTGCAAGTAATCCAATAATAAAACCGCCCAACAATCCTGACAGAGAAATAATCAGAGTCAGTTGTAACCCCTGCAAAAGAATCGGTAAAGATTCCCAAATATATTTACTTTCAAAATTCATAACTCGACCCATGAAAAAAACGTGACCGACAAACGCCGGACGGGCAGGATTATTTCGGTTCTTTAGCAAACCATTTCACATAGATTTTGTTGTATGTACCGTCAGCACGCAGTGCCTCCAGAGCCGCATTGATTTTTGGCGTCAAAGGGCTGTTTTTCTGCATCGCAAAGCCGTACTGCTGAGGCAGGATGCTGTCGTTCTCGCCAACGGCTTTAACCTTGCCATCGCCAGCGGTTTTCACGTAGTAGAGGACATTCGGCGAGTCGTGCACAACCGCATCCAGGTTGCCGGCCTGTAAATCGAGGTAGGCATTATCAATGTTAGGAAATTCAACATAATTGGCTTTGTATTTTCCTTTCATAAAGGAGGCGGCGGCGGTACCTTGCTTAAGGCCTACTTTCTTGCCCACTAAATCGCTGAATTTCGTGATTGACGTGGTGTTGCCTTTGACGGCGATTAGTAAATCGGCGTTGTAGTAACCGTCACTGAAATCCACGACTT
>OJYR01000185.1_pt1 | contig 23842 bp, 17 predicted proteins | sample 1600991 | NCBI WGS metagenome assembly OJYR01 (sample SAMN04436854, study PRJEB24849) | human gut metagenome | biome: human gut; feature: NICU; material: stool | host: Homo sapiens | place: USA: Saint Louis, MO | collected 2012-05-11
AGATACCTGTATAAATAACCGGTAACTGTCAGATCAGGTCTGAGCTAATACAAATGAGGAGTTGGTACTCTGGTTGCGTCATAATCGACTGGTAATTATACCGCCAGTTTCCCTTGGTAATCACACTAATACAAATTACACAAATTTATGTACAGGCTCAATATAATCAATCAACAATAACATCTATATTTTCGAGGCGGTATTAAATCACACCTTATGGACTTTATAATTCCCATTGAAACTTAGCAAGGAATTTTTAGTCGAAAGAAGCGACTAAAACGATACACTCATCTTTTATTTTAATTTGATCGCTGAGGGTATTTCTAAATATCATTAGCATCTTCATCATCAGACATCTTATGTCCAAAAGTATCAGAGAGAGAGCTAAGAGTCTTGTTTATTTCGTCAAGCCGAACTCGCAATATCATCCGATCAGCTGACATATCTGAGGCACTTCCCGGTGTACCGGACAAAATGCTGATAATCTGGTCTCGTTCATCCTCCAATGTACGCAATCGCGCCTTAGATTCTAACATTGTTGATGCATTATCTAAGTGGCGTCGAGCCTCTTCATCCGCGAGAAGACTCTCTTCCACCTTTCCAACATTAGCTTTTATTTCAGGAAAACGCTCCGCCGCAAATCGCAAAAAACGGCTGAATTCATATATATGAAAATCTTGCTGAGCGTCAGCGCGAAATTCTTCGATCAATTCAGGACGAGCACCTATCTTTCTGCCACGATGGAGCCACCACCAGTCTTCTTTCGCATCATCAGAAATAAATATTACTGGGCACTTGTCGATTTTTGCCTTCATTATCATATCTTTCCAGATAATGAGGTCACCAAATTTATCGAACTCCCCAGCATCCTTTTTAATATCCTTATAGCCTGGAGGAATTTTTTTTGAATAGCGCTCCTCCCCCTCCCTCTTTAATGCAATAAACTGCTCTTTCGTCCACTTAGCCCCGACATGATCCTCGAAAATTTTAGTTAACCGCTCGACAACACTATCAATATCAGTCGAAAGATGCATATCACGAGCCGTATACATTCTTACCTTGAAATCTGAAAGAAACATGTCAAGAGCGGCAAGCTCCTTTGGTACATTGATCGTAGGATGAGCGCGAAGTTGTCGAAGGCGATCACTTGCCTTTTCAAATATCAATTCTTGATCTTTTATCAACGAGTTATAGGCATCTAATGCACCAAATTCGACATCCAACCGATTGCGATGGAATTCTAACCCCACCTGATAAGGAATCCACAAAGAGTCGCCTAAAATTTCGAACAGTCTCAACAGCTCATTGCGCACTTCTGTCGGATGACGTAAACAATGTAATAATACATTCGCGTCTGGAACGAAGATCGCATTATTCCAGAGATCGATAATTTCCTCGGGTTTCTTTGGATACCATCCCTTAAATTTCTCACGCATCAGTTACAGTCCAGCCAAGCTAATTTTTCTATTCCAAGACAGGTCGAAGCATCCTTAACAAGATTTCGAGCAGATGAATCAGAAGTCTTCCCTGTTTCTAGCAATACTGCCCCAAATGGCCTGCCTTCGTGTTTGGAGCGTCCTCGCTCGAATACTGCCATCAGAATGAGTTTCCAATCACGACTTTTCCCCCAACAGATGACCCTACCGTCCTCTAATCGACACCCATGCGGTTTAATGAAAGTCTGGGCGACTGCCGTTGGAGCCTCAATATCAAGAGCGCACCATATTTCCGCCTCACTAGCAAGCAATCGAGCCCGTTCATAAGGCTTAATCAATGAATCCTTAATATAGACTCGCACTTTCCTAGGATCCATAAAATGTGAGAGCTCACCTCCAATTGCAGGATCCTTCGTCCATCGTTCATAAATACGCGAACGCTCAGCATCGTTCAGAGACGCCCAACTAAGTTCATCAGCAGTACACCATAGCTTCTCACGAAGACTGACTCGTATATTATCGGGTATCATCATTGGATAGTTCCTCGATTGTGAGGCTTTGGGAAATCGAATTCAGGTAGTTCAAGTAGGGGGTCCCCCTCCCGCATAAATAGATCAGCTTGATCTCGCATCCAATCTAGCATAAAGCTTCCTGCTCCCTCGTCTCGAAATTGCACTATGCCGGGAAGACGAAGACGTTCAAGATCACCACGTGCAGCTTTTTCTAATTCCACTACTTCCGCAATACGGCGAAGGTCACTGACGAAGTCAAGAATAACCACTTTTGTCTTCTTGGGGCTAATACGTAGTCCACGCCCGAGTTGTTGCACAAAAATTCTCCGACTATGCGTAACACGCATGAAAACAATCATGTCGACATCTGGGAGATCAACACCCTCATTGAAGAGATCGCGTGTGGTAACTATATCCAGACCACCTTTACGAAATGCTGCCATTGTTCTATCACGCTCTCTCGCCGTCATCTCTCCAGTAATTGGCTCTGCCCGAAATCCAAATAGTCGCAGTGTAGCAGCGAAGCTGTTGGCATGATGAACCGAGGTACAAAATACAATAGCTGAACGTCGACATTCTTTTTCGAATGTTCTACAAATTTCTCGAGCCGCTTCTTCATCACGGCTCGGCAGCAATAGAAGACGATTCAATTGACTCAATGAGTAGCTATTCCGCGACTGTGTGCGAACCAAGTCCCAATTGATATTGTCAGCAAGAAGTCTATAGTCTGCATCACATAAGAAACCACGCTTAAGCCCTTCAGCTATACCTACCTTCATGACGGGAGGACCAAGCAGTTCATCAATATCATAACCGTCTCCACGCCATGGAGTCGCCGTGACACCACCTATCATAGCCTCCGAGAGATGACCAGTCACACGACGGAAAGTATCGGAACCAACATGGTGAGCTTCATCAATCAATACTAGACCAAACTCAGGTAATTCATCTAGACGAGATACCGCACTTTGAATAGTGGCAAACGTTATGCCATCCCAATCGTTCGGAATTTCTCCCCCCATTAGACGATGAGTCGAGATCCATTTTGGAAGCTGATCCCAGAAAGATCGCTGAAGCTGGTCAACAAGTTCACGAGTGCCCGCCAGAACCAAAACTCGACCACCAGGAATAGCCCCATCGCGAAAAAACTGAGCCACACTTTCGGCAAGTACGATTGTTTTACCAAGCCCCGTGGCCAATACTACTTGAGCACGTCCTGTTTCACGAAGGGATGCTACAAATTTATCTACTGCTTCATTCTGGTAATCACGAAGCTCCCGTCTATGGATGGAATACTCAGGACTTTTATGTGCCAATTCTAAGAGAATAGCCGGGTTGAGCACGCCGATATCTATGCCAAGCGCCTTCCATCTCTTAATAGCTTCATAGGTCGCCGGTCCAGCCTTCCTACTTGAAGCGACGTATAAACGATCAGCTTTGTAGAAGCGCGCCGCGTTCCCTACCTCATTTACCGCATTCGCCGACGGATAACCGGTTGTTGTAAATTTGCACTGGATTACCCAAAGCTCGCCATTCTTCACACCGAGCACATCAGCGCCTTGGTCACCTGAACCAGCGATAAGACGTACGTCCTGAAATCCATTACATACTAGCAAACGAGCCACATCTCGTTCAAAGGCTTGCCAAGGCCCTTTTAGAAGTCGGGAAGCATTGAGAAAAACCTCCCTCATCTGTCCACCACATCAGATTTGAGCAACCGCACAGAGCATGTCGCTCGAATAATTGTGTCACGACTCGCGCGATCAATATCAGCTGGGGATTGGTTTGCCAACCAAACGACATCACTTAGATAAGAATCATAACGAGCCTGTACAGAATAACGAGCCTGCTCCGTCAATGCTACGTTCCCAAAATCCAAGCTAGTATATGGATCATCCCAAAATTTACCGTCCAAAAAAATCGCAGGGCGTCTATTGAATAATGCCCTCAAAGACTCTGGATCGGCATAATCCCAGAAGCGTCCATCTTCAATCAGAATTCTGTGGTCTGGCACGCCACGATGAACCATTCTTCGAGCCATGGACTCCTTCTCACCATCCTCGAGTTCGTTGAACATACCTTCCCCCTCTCCGATACTTATCAGAGATGGGATAGCCCGCGCCATATCTCCTAACACAGAAGAAGCCAAAGCAATAATTTCTTGCGGATCGAGCCTAGTCTCCCCACAGTACTGCCTTCGGAAATCGGCCAAAATTCCAGCGACGGATGGTTCTTGCGCTTGCCCCTTCAGAAACTCAACCGTACGGTGTGTCAACTCTGTCAGCAATCCATCAAGAGGGGTCATAGTAGTTGAACGAAATACTTCATGAGTTACATTGACTAGAAACGCATAGGTACGTGTGGCGACATCTTCAATCTTTAAAATCCAGGGGATACCAGTGGGGAGGTCTGGATCATCAACTTCGACTCCATAAGCTTGAATCTCGTACTCTACCCGGTATGTAGGATGGACATATTTTCGAGATAAATCATGGATTGGTCGCCGCAATGGAGATGTCTTAGGTGGTTGCTGAGGATGTGAAACTATAGGCGTCACCGATGCATCTAAATTTGTGGAGGGCTGCGCTAGGGATTCATCTACAAAACCAGCAGGAAGCGGAGTATTCCCATCACCATTAGAAGTATCGCCCAGCATCTCCTTGTCTTGCTCTAGTACAAGTTGCCACCAACGCTCGTCAGTTAAATAATCAGGATCTCCATCCCCGAATAGATCAGCCATTTGCTGCGCACGATCATTATCCTTGACCACAAGGACACGTGACCATAGACCATTTTTTCCCTGCGGACTTGAACGTCTAAAAGCCTGATAAAGGCGGTAAAGTGGACTATCATTACCTTCATAACCGCGCTGCTTAGCGACGATCGGCCGAAGTGGTCCCTCGCCGCGGATAACTCGTATCATCTCACTCCATGCGGGATCGTCTCGCTCGAAGCGATCCTTCGTGTAGCTCACACGGCAATGATCGATATGTATTTCACCAACAAACCGGCCACGACCACGCTGGTCATCTGTTGGATACTCAACTTCAGAGATATCTCCATCACTCCATTCAAACAGATCTTTGTTTGCTATTTCTATCTTCCGTCCATTACGAATGAAGTCAATACCAAACTCTATGTTATGAAGATACCGCTGAAGACCTATCCAGCCATGAATGCGCCGCTCTGCCTCAACAACGTAACAACTTGAACTGTCAGTAGGACAAGTTTCCTCCGTAACCGAAAGAGTACGCATACAATGGGTACAATAGCGGCGTGGTGCCAGCTTTACGTCGATATACTCAACAGTTCGCGCAGTAGTTCCGTCGGGGAACGAAACCGCCCTCTCATCGCTCCAGACACAATGCCTTTGCGGCAAGAGACGGACACTTCCAACTATCAATCGGATCTTCCCAACCTCCGATTGGCTAAGCAACGCTGAATAAGCTCGTGCCAAATGCTTGCGCATTGTCTTCTGATTGTTGCCCCGAGCAAGATATGCACGTTGATCAGGTTTCAACCTGCTAATCACGATTGTTGTGCCATGTGCGTTATGATCCTGCTTTGGACGAGTCTGGCGAGGGACCTTAAAACTTCGTGTAGTCCTAAGCTCATCCAAATCAATACGAACCCCGACCTCTTCTGGATCACCCGTTCGGCTCGTCCATACTTCCGTGACTAGGCCCAGCCTAGCTGTGGCGATATTGAACCCCATGCCAAATAAACCTAAGTTGGAAAGAGGATCATTACCCGACCAACCCGCACGAACAGCATTCTCTAGTGACTCAAACGACATGCCCGGTCCATTATCCTTAACAGTCACCCGAGCATTATCATTGTCAGCCATTGGCAGAGATACTGCGATTTCAGGTGCCTCAATGGGTGTCCCAGAACGAACTGAGTGGACAAAACCATCGATCGAGTTGTCGATCATCTCAGCAAGGCAACGCCATTGTGGCAAATTGATCTCACCCAGCATTTGCAACACTCGAGGATCTGGCGTTAGATCGAACTCTTGACTCATTTCGCGGTCCTTCCCTATTTCTATTATGAAACTTCTGTTATACACATTTGCTTTAGCCGCGCCGCCAGTATCTGTAATTCCTGATTACTAGTTTGGCACTCCCTTACTTCGACCACAGACCAATCTTGAAGCTCAAGCTCCTCGCTCACCTTAGCATTCCTCAATCTATTACCCTCTAACTTAGGTCGCCAGAAATATAAATTGATTTTGGCATGCTGGATAATTTTCAGGAGGATCGGGACGCTGCTGCCAAAAGCCCCCGTGTATAAAAACAACAACTCGGTATGCTCAAAAGACAAGCTCAAGCTTTACCCGCAAATCCTTATCATGAAGTAGATATCTCAAACCAGCAGCATGTAATGCTAGACGGACACGTATTTCCAGTTTTGGAGCGTAGTCCTTAATACGTGCCTTATCAACCTCATGTCTCACCCGCACTATCAGTCTTATTAAACACTGACCTATTAATATCATTTATTTCAAACAGTGACACTATCTTGTCGGAAGTCAGTAAATGAGTTATTTTAAACGTTCCATATTAATAATTGTTATTCTCCTTTGGCTTCAACGAATTGTCCTGACAAACACGCAGGAGGCACACTCAGGTAAGTCTCCGCATCCTGAGCAATTTGTGCCGCAGTCTCGGGACGATCTGCCAATCTCGCCGCCCAGATGCGTCCTGGATGCAATACGTCCCAACGTGGGCGCATACTAGCATGACGCCCCTTACCAGGATCATGATTGCCAAAACCATCAATCAATGAATTCCAAACAGGAGTGAACCTAGCGATGATTAAAGATTCTCCAAGAGGGATCCAAATGTCATCCACCACTAGAAAACGGCAATAAAAATCCTCGATCTTCAGATTCTGGACCGCCTGAATACTATCCGCATGCTCCTTGAGTCGCTTAAACAACACTTTATTTGTCGCCGACTCTAAATTTCCTCCCATCCGCGCACCTGTCGAAACGGCCTTTCCTACATGGATAGGAAGCAAAAACTTGTCATCCATGTTTAGTCGCGATAAATATCGGTATGCATGGAAATCACCAGTATAATATATCGCATAGATACCAGCCCCCTCGAATATAGGAAGATCACAAAGCGGATGGATCTCCTTGGTCAGCAGGGCCTCAGCAACACTAGCACCAAGATTTATCTTATCCAGCGGATTGAATGGAATAACTTTACTCGTCATGCCCGCTTCCTTGTAGTATTTTGTTCAACCTTAGCAAATCTATTCAACTCGGCTAACACCAATTGCTCAGCGACACTAGTAGCGACACGCTGAGCTAAAACAACCGGTACCGCATTGCCAAGTTGTCGCATAGTTTCCGACCAACTACCATGAAAGAGAAAACCATCAGGAAAGGTTTGTATGCGGGCACTTTCACGAATAGTAAAATAGCGTACACTGCCATCGTCCTTAACCAACATATTTTCACCACCAGGGACACCATGACCTCCCGCTTTCAATGTCTTGGCGGGCAGATCTAATGGGCTTCCTGTATGTCCCGGATACACTCGCGCCCCCGGTTGGAATAAGTGATTGGAAACTTTCGATGCCGAAATCTCTGGATCTGGCAGATCTTTTATCGCGTCGCGCACAGTACGCCATGGAAGCATAGTAGGCGGCTCTTTGGCTTGAACTAGCTTGGCCACACGAGATTCCACCTTAGCTGGGATCTTTGGCTGAATGAGGCCATGCCGTTTCCAATACGCCCCCGTGACCCACTGCTCATATAGTAACGCATCAAAACTATGCGTAGGAGCAGGAAACGACCATTCGACTCCTAAGTCATCACGGAATCCTATAATAAATACACGTTCACGCTTTTGCGGAACACCATAATCAGCTGCATTCACCAGTGTTGGAATTACATTGTATGTCAACCCTCTACCCTTACGTTTACCTGAGGTTTTTTCCACCTGAAGGCGAGCAAAATGATCAGCCCAATCCTCTTCTAGCTTTGGGGGCAATTCAGGGAACTCCAATTGCAGTTGGATATAGAGAAAGTAGTTTGCAAAAGTTGAACGAGTCAGACCTTTAACATTCTCTACGATAAAAGCCTTGGGTCGAAGATATCGAAGTACCTCCACGGTAGCGGGAAACATATCGCGATCGTCTTGATGAGCCTTATGTTTACCCCCAATCGAGAACGGCTGACACGGTGGCCCTCCAGCCAACAATTCAATATTCTGCGGGATGGAAGACCAGTCGAACCCTCGAACATCCCCTTCGTGTAGATTCCAACCAGTCAAAATTGGATAACCACGCTTCTGGTTTTCTCTCACGGTATCGCAGGCCCACTTGTCCCACTCGACCACAGCAAGATGCTCAAAACCAGCAATCTCACATCCCATGGCAAGCCCGCCAGCACCAGCAAAAAGCTCAACCGATCTCATTGTATTACTCCATACCAGAATCCTGGTTGTTAATTCAGCACATTGCCAGCGATAAAATATTACATCCACAGTTCGGAGGAGGCAAAAGATCTACTCATCTTTAGGTGTTTTCAAGAAACTCTCGCTCACTAAGAATATATACTAGGGGCAGTCTGAAGATGCTCCGAAAGCTGCATCACGTCTAGCTCTAGCTTGGCGGGGGTTTTTACCGTCATGACCCAAAAAGAATCAATCATCAACGGAAAGGACATAATCCGGGTCTTTCGATTTACCGTCACATCTACCGCTAGTTCGTTCTTCTGGACGGCGATAGTCACAGATAGTCGCCACAACCAATTTAATTAAAAATCAAACTGTTATGGCGATTTCTCGATAGTTAGTGATAATTCCTTAAGAACCTTAGATCATTCCCACTCAATCGTTGCCGGCGGCTTGCCGCTGATGTCGTACACCACGCGCGAAATACCGTTCACTTCATTGATGATGCGGTTGGAGACGCGCCCCAGGAAGTCGTACGGCAGGTGCGCCCAGTGGGCGGTCATAAAGTCGATGGTTTCCACCGCGCGCAGGGAGACGACCCAGTCGTACTTGCGGCCGTCGCCCATCACGCCGACGGAGCGCACCGGCAGGAAGACGGTGAATGCCTGGCTGACTTTGTCGTACAGGTCGGCCTTGCGCAGCTCTTCGATGAAGATAGCGTCGGCGCGGCGCAGCAGGTCGCAGTACTCTTTCTTCACTTCGCCCAGCACGCGCACGCCGAGGCCCGGCCCCGGGAACGGGTGGCGGAACAGCATGTCGTACGGCAGGCCAAGCTCGAGGCCAATCTTGCGCACTTCGTCTTTGAACAGCTCGCGCAGCGGCTCGACGAGGCCCATCTTCATCTCTTTCGGCAGGCCGCCGACGTTGTGGTGAGACTTGATGACGTGGGCTTTGCCGGTTGCGGAGGCGGCGGATTCGATAACGTCAGGGTAGATGGTGCCCTGCGCCAGCCACTTGACGTCTTCCAGCTTGAGCGCTTCTTCGTCGAACACTTCCACGAAGACGCGGCCGATGATTTTACGCTTGGCTTCCGGATCGTTTTCGCCGGCCAGCGCGTCTAGGAAGCGCTGCTCGCCTTCCACGTGAACGATGTTGAGGCCGAAGTGGTCGCCGAACATGTCCATTACCTGCTGGGCTTCGTTGAGGCGCAGCAGGCCGTTATCGACGAAGACGCAGGTCAGGTTTTTGCCGATGGCGCGGTGCAGCAGCATGGCGGTGACGGAGGAGTCCACGCCGCCGGAGAGGCCGAGGATCACTTTATCGTCGCCCACCTGCTCGCGGATGCGGGCCACGGCGTCGTCGATGATTTTGGCCGGGGTCCACAGGGCTTCGCACTGGCAGATATCGCGCACAAAGCGCTCCAGCATACGCAGGCCCTGGCGGGTGTGGGTCACTTCCGGGTGGAACTGCACGCCGTAGAAACGCTTCTCTTCGTTGGCCATAATGGCGAACGGGCAGGTTTCGGTGCTGGCGACGGTTTCAAAGCCCGCCGGGATGGCGGTGACTTTGTCGCCGTGGCTCATCCACACGTCCAGCAGCGGCTTGCCGTCTGCGGTCAGGGCGTCTTCAATACCGCGCACCAGCGCGCTGTCGGTTTTAACTTCAACCTGCGCGTAGCCGAATTCGCGCTCGCTGGAGCCTTCAACGTGGCCGCCGAGCTGCATCGCCATGGTCTGCATGCCGTAGCATACGCCCAGCACCGGCACACCGGCGTTAAAGACGTACTCAGGGGCGCGCGGGCTATTGTCTTCGGTAGTGCTTTCCGGGCCGCCGGAGAGGATGATGCCGCTTGGGTTGAACTCACGAATCTGTGCTTCCGTCACATCCCATGCCCACAGTTCGCAGTAAACGCCCAGTTCGCGGACGCGGCGCGCGACCAGCTGAGTGTACTGAGAACCGAAGTCGAGGATCAGGATGCGATGTTTATGGATGTTGTCCGTCATTGACGATAATTCCGAGGCAAGTGAAACAAAAACAGAGCGCCCGGCTTAAGCCGGGCGCGGTAATAATCAGGAGCCCAGACGGTAATTCGGGGATTCCTTGGTGATGGTCACGTCGTGAACGTGGCTCTCCTGGATACCCGCACCGCTAATGCGTACGAACTCCGCCTTGGTACGCAGCGTGTCGATAGTACCACAGCCGGTGAGGCCCATACAGGAGCGCAGGCCGCCCATCTGCTGGTGGATAATCTCTTTCAGGCGGCCTTTATAGGCAACGCGACCTTCGATACCTTCCGGCACCAGCTTGTCAGCAGCGTTATCGCTCTGAAAGTAGCGGTCGGAGGAGCCTTTGGACATCGCGCCCAGCGAGCCCATGCCGCGATAAGATTTGTAAGAGCGGCCCTGGTAGAGTTCAATTTCGCCCGGAGATTCTTCGGTACCGGCGAGCATCGAGCCCACCATCACCGCGGAAGCGCCTGCGGCAATCGCCTTAGCGATGTCGCCGGAGAAGCGGATACCGCCGTCGGCGATAACCGGAATGCCGGTGCCTTCCAGCGCTTCAACCGCGTCAGAAACGGCGGTGATCTGCGGTACGCCCACGCCGGTGACGATGCGGGTGGTGCAGATGGAGCCCGGGCCGATGCCGACCTTCACCGCGCTGACGCCAGCGTCGGCCAGCGCGCGGGCGCCTGCGGCCGTCGCGACGTTACCGCCGATAATCTGCAGATCGGGATATTTCGCGCGGGTCTCGCGGATGCGCTGCAGCACGCCTTCGGAGTGGCCGTGGGAGGAGTCAATCAGCAGGACGTCAACGCCGGCGGCAACCAGCGCGTCGATGCGATCTTCGTTACCGGCGCCGGCGCCAACCGCAGCGCCAACGCGCAGGCGGCCGTGTTCGTCTTTACAGGCGTTCGGCTTACGCTCGGCTTTTTTGAAATCTTTCACGGTGATCATGCCCAGCAGGTGGAAGCTATCGTCAACCACCAGCGCTTTTTCAACGCGCTTCTCATGCATTTTGGCAAACACCGCTTCGCGGGCTTCGCCTTCGCGTACGGTCACCAGGCGCTCTTTCGGCGTCATATAGACGCTGACAGGCTGGTTCAGGTCGGTGACAAAGCGCACGTCGCGGCCGGTGATAATGCCCACCAGTTCGTTCTCTTCGGTGACCACCGGGTAGCCGGCGAAGCCGTTACGCTCGGTCAGGGCCTTCACTTCATGCAGCGTGGTGGTCGGCAGCACGGTCTGCGGCGCAGTGACGATGCCGGATTCGTACTTCTTCACGCGCTGCACTTCTTCGGCCTGGCGTTCGATAGACATATTTTTGTGGATAAAGCCGATACCGCCTTCCTGAGCCAGGGCAATGGCCAGGCGCGCTTCCGTCACGGTATCCATTGCTGCGGAGAGCATCGGAATATTCAGGCGAATGGTTTTGGTCAGCTGCGTGCTGAGGTCAGCCGTATTCGGCAAAACGGTGGAGTGAGCGGGAACGAGGAGGACGTCGTCAAACGTCAGGGCTTCTTTGGCGATGCGTAGCATGGGCAATATCTCTACCTGGGTGGTTAATAAATATTGCCGTGGCATTATACAGAGCGGAATCGCTTGCTTCCACACTTTTTTAAAAATAATACTTGCGATCCCTTCCATGCAGGTTACTATCGACTGAATAACCTGCTGATTTAAATTTTGATCTCGCTCACATGTTACCCACCCAATCCCCCGCAATTTTTACCGTAAGCCGCCTCAACCAGACGGTGCGTCTGCTGCTGGAGCAGGAGATGGGCCAGGTGTGGATCAGCGGCGAGATTTCCAACTTCAGCCAGCCGTCGTCCGGCCACTGGTACTTCACCCTCAAGGATGACAACGCCCAGGTGCGCTGCGCGATGTTTCGCAACAGCAACCGGCGGGTCACCTTCCGCCCGCAGCACGGCCAGCAGGTGCTGGTCCGGGCCAACATCACGCTGTACGAGCCGCGCGGTGATTACCAGATTATCGCCGAGAGTATGCAGCCCGCGGGCGAAGGCCTGCTACAGCAGAAGTATGAGCAGCTTAAAGAGAAGCTGTCGGCGGAAGGCCTGTTCGACCCGCAGTTCAAGCAGCCCCTGCCCTCCCCGGCCAGCTGCATCGGCGTAGTCACCTCGAGAACCGGCGCCGCCCTCCACGACATTCTCCACGTTCTCAGGCGGCGCGATCCGGCCCTGCCGGTGGTGATTTATCCCACGGCGGTGCAGGGCGACGATGCCCCGGCGCAGATCGTCCGCGCGATTGAGCTTGCCAACCTGCGCGAAGAGTGCGATGTGCTGATCGTCGGGCGCGGCGGCGGATCGCTGGAAGATCTGTGGAGCTTTAACGACGAGCGCGTCGCGCGGGCCATTTTTGCCAGCCGCATTCCGGTGGTTAGCGCCGTCGGCCACGAAACCGACGTCACCATCGCCGACTTTGTCGCCGACCTGCGCGCGCCGACGCCCTCGGCGGCGGCGGAGATGGTCAGCCGCAACCAGCTTGAGCTGCTGCGTCAGGTGCAGTCGGCCCGCCAGCGGCTGGAGATGGCGATGGACTACTATCTCGCCAACCGCAGCCGCCGATTCAGCCAGCTGCAGCACCGCCTGCAGCAGCAGCACCCTGAGCTGCGCCTGGCCCGCCAGCAGGCGGTGCTCGATAAACTCCGCCAGCGCATGAATACCGCCCTCGACGGCCAGCTCCGCCACGCCGCGCGCCGCCAGCAGCAGTTGACCCAGCGGCTAAACCAGCGCAGCCCGCAGCCGCGCATCTATCAGGCATCGGCCCGCATCCAGCAGCTGGAGTATCGTCTGGCGCAGAGCGTCCGCGCCCGGCTGAGCGACGCCCGCGAGCGCTTCGGCAACGCGGCGACCCACCTTGAGGCCGTCAGCCCGCTCTCGACGCTGGCGCGGGGCTACAGCGTCTCGACCACCGCCGAAGGCAGGCTGGTGAAGCAGGCGAAGCAGCTGAAGGCGGGCGACAGCCTGACCACCCGCCTGAGCGACGGCGTGGTCGAAAGTGAGGTGGTAAAAATTACGCCGCTGAAGAAAAGCCGGGCGCGTAAGGCTCCCTGACGGCTTCAGGCGAAGCTGAACAGCGCGCGCTTTTTCGAGATAAGGCCGTGGCCGTGCTGGCAGAAGTAATCCACCGCCCCGCAGGCCTTAAGCACCTCCAGCGGCTGCTGGCAGTCGGGGCAGCGCGCAATCACGCTAAAATCGCGCTGGCAGGCGCCGCAGTGCGCCATGCCGCTGCGCAGCTCAAGCGCGCCGCCGCAATCCGGGCAGGTTAATTCCATCGTCATATTCCCACAGAAAAAACGCTACCTTACCCGAATCACCGACTATCCACCACCCGGCCGTTGCGGATCTGTCGCCGCCGGTCTGCTCAGAGCCGACGAGGGGATGCTCCGCCGCCGCCGGCGAATTTCCGCAGCACCATAAAGCGGCGGCTGAATCTGACACGAGGACAATATTAATTCACGTAATAGCGGACACCGTATTCTCTCGACGCATTCAGCGTAACGGCACGCGGCAACAGGATCATGAGTCAGGAAAATAAAAAAGCGGGCCAGAAATCTGGCCCGCAAAATAATGAGGGTTAACGTTGGTTAAACGTTAATTACTGACTTTATCTTTCAGGTTTTCAGCACCTTCTTTGGTGCTGTTCCAGGCTTTCTCAGAACCCTGCTTGGTTTTATCCCAGGCCTTTTCTGAGCCTTCTTTAGTTTTGTTCCAGGCTTTTTTCGAGCCTTCGCTTACCTTGCTGCTGGTGGTATCGCTTTCGCCTTTGGCAGCATGCTCAGACTTCTGCTTCAGCTCTTCACCGCGGTGCTCAGCCTTGTGCAGCTTCTCTTTCGCCGTGTCGGCGCCTTCGTGAGCCTGCTGGACGGTTTCATCTGTTGCGTGCGTCATCGTGTTGGCAGCAAATACCGGAGCAGCCAGCATAAATGCAGAAAGTGCAATAATTGTCTTCTTCATCATAATTCCTTGATTCGCTGTGATAACAGTGGTGATAAGTGTGGCACAACGTGTTTAATTTGCCATTAGGAATAAACTGTAAATAACGTGAAGTACAAGGATTGCAAACAAAAAGGCTGCTTAAGAGTATTAGACCAGAGATAATAAGAAGCCCGGAGATATCCGGGCTTCTTATTAATTTTACTTACCTTTCTTAATATGCTTAATCAAACGCTTACGCTTGCGCATCTGATTTGGCGTCAGGGTATTGCGCTTATTGGCGTACGGGTTTTCGCCTTCCTTGAACTGAATACGGATAGGCGTCCCCATCACTTCCAGCGATTTGCGGAAGTAGTTCATCAGATAGCGCTTGTAGGAGTCCGGCAGGTCTTTGACCTGATTACCGTGGATAACCACGATAGGCGGGTTGTAGCCGCCGGCGTGGGCATACTTGAGCTTCACGCGGCGGCCGCGCACCAGCGGCGGCTGGTGGTCATCGACCGCCATGGTCATGATGCGGGTCAGCAGCGCGGTGCTGACGCGGCGGGTGGAGCTGTCGTAGGCTTCGCGTACGGACTCGAACAGGTTGCCGACGCCGCTGCCGTGCAGGGCGGAGATAAAGTGCACGCGGGCAAAGTCGATAAAGCCCAGACGATAGTCGAGGGTCTCTTTAACCTGCTCCTTGACTTCCTGGCTCAGGCCGTCCCACTTGTTGACGACGATCACCAGCGAGCGGCCGCTGTTGAGGATAAAGCCGAGCAGAGAGAGATCCTGATCGGAGATCCCTTCCCGGGCGTCAATCACCAGCAGCACAACGTTGGCATCTTCGATAGCCTGCAGCGTCTTGATGACCGAAAACTTCTCAACGGTGTCGGTAATTTTACCGCGCTTGCGCACCCCGGCGGTGTCGATCAGGACGTATTCGCGCTCGTCGCGCTCCATCGGAATATAGATGCTGTCGCGGGTGGTGCCCGGCATATCGTAAACCACCACGCGGTCTTCGCCGAGAATGCGGTTAGTCAGCGTTGACTTACCGACGTTGGGGCGGCCGACGATAGCGAGCTTAATCGGCAGGCTCTGTGGATCGAAATCATCTTCCGGCTCCTCAGCCGCCTCGCCGTTCTGCGCCGCTTCAAACTGCGCCCAGTACTCGGCGTCTTCGTCCACCTCTTCCGGCGGTGCAATATCATCCATAAACGGCATCAGCACGTGCTCAAGCAGCGTGGTTACGCCGCGGCCGTGGGAGGCGGCGATCGGGTGAATATCGCCCAGCCCCAGCGACCAGAAGTCGGCGACCGCCTGATCGGGATCGATGCCGTCGGTTTTATTGGCGACGAGGAAGGTCGGCTTCTCGCGGGAGCGCAGGTGCTTTGCGATGCCTTCATCGGCGGGCATCAGCCCGGCGCGGGCATCGACCATAAACAGCACGACGTCGGCTTCTTCAATCGCCAGCAGCGACTGCTCCGCCATGCGGGTTTCGACGCCCTCTTCCGTACCGTCGATACCGCCGGTATCGATACAGATAAACTCGCGGCCTTCCACTTCAGCACGACCGTACTTACGGTCACGAGTCAGACCCGGGAAATCCGCGACCAGCGCATCGCGAGTGCGCGTAAGACGGTTGAACAGCGTGGATTTCCCAACGTTAGGGCGCCCGACAAGCGCGACCACAGGTACCATGTTAAATGCCTCTTAAATTCTAAAAACAGTAAAACGGCCCCTGCTGAACAGGGGCCGTTTGCAATGCATACCGCGAACAGACTTAACGCGTAATGGAGTACAGCGTGCCGTCTTTCGCCTGGATCAGCAATTGACCGTCAGCCACTACAGGATCGGTCAGTAAACCGGAGCTGTCCACCTTCTGCTGGGCAACGAACTGGCCATCCTGCGGATTCATCCAGTGCATGTAGCCTTCGCTATCGCCAACCACCAGGCTGCCATTATACAGCGCAGGCGCAGTAAGCAGGCGGTGCAGCAGTGCGGTCTGGGTCCACAGCGTTACGCCGCCCTCGGTGCTGAGCGCCAGCACGCGGTCGGTCTGATCGACCATATAGATGCGGTTGCCGTCAACGATGAAGTTATTCACCGAGCCCAGCTCGCGCTTCCACATAATCTGGCCGCTGCGCAGATCCAGCGCGGTCAGGTTACCGTTGTAGGCCAGCGCATATACGATACCGTTGACGATGACCGGCGTGGTGTCCACGTCGTTCAGGCGATCGATTTCGGTCGGGCCAGTGGCCTGCGAAATACGCTGCTGCCAGATAAGCTGGCCCTGCTGCATCAGCACGGCGCTGACGCGGCCGTTATCGCCGCCGACAATGGCAGCGCCAAACGCGGTGGACGGCGCCGATTCGCCGCGCAGCGACAGGGATGGCATATCCAGGTTGACGGTCCACTTAACGGCACCGTCGGTTTCGTTCAGCGCCTGCAGCTGACCGTTGCTGGTGTGGATCAGCACCATACCGTCGCTGACCACCGGACGGGACAGCGCCTCACCCGCCACGCGGGTCTGCCAGGCAACCGAACCGTCGCTGGTGTTCAGCGCATAAACCTGCGCTTTTTCGGAGCCGACGTAGACGTGGCCGCCGGAAACGGTCAGACCGCCGGAGAGCAGAGCCGGAACGCGCGAGAACCAGCCGTCTTTTTCGGCTACGTTGACGGACCAGACTTCTTTGCCGTCGCTGGCGTTGACCGCTTTGACGGTGCCCTTACGGTCAGCCGCGTAGACGACGCCGTCGGCAATGGCCGGGTGGAGGTTGGAGTAGAAATCGCCAATACCGCTTCCTACGGAAGTGCTCCAGGAGGTGGACGGCGAGAACTGGTTTTCAACCGTCGGCAGCGGGGACATTTTAACCACGTCCTCTTCGCTGCTGAACAGCGAGCAGCCGCTCAATAAGGTAACGGATAGCAGTCCTGGCAAAAGTAGTTTACGCAATTGCATCGGGTCCCTCTCAGATGGACAAATTATTCATTTTCATGCGCATCGTTTCGCTGAGCGCCGATGAAGCATCGCTCTTCACGCCGGCTTGCCAGGCGGCTTTAGCCCCCTGCTTGTCGCCTTTGCTGAGCAGAATATCGCCGCGCAGGTCGGCGACAATAGCGGTCCAGCCTTCGCCTTTAATACCATCAAGGCTTTTCAGGGCGGCGTCCGGCTGCTTCATCTGCAGCTGGACGCGGGCCAGGCGCAGACTAATCACGGATTTGAGATTGCTGTCAGAGGCCGCAGACAGCGCGGTCTGCAGCTGCTGTTCGGCTTTGTCCAGCTGGTTGGCGTCAACAAACTTCTGCGCCAGTTCCATCGCCGCAAACGCGCCGTAGGTATTCTTTTCACCGGCGGCAAATTTTTCCGCTGCGGTATAGGTCGCCGGATCGCCGGCCTTTACCTGGGCCAGGGCGGCCTGATAACCCTGAGACGTTTCGCGTGCGCCGTCTTCCTGATGCGAATTCCAGTAGCGCCAGCCCACCAGCGCCCCAATGCCCAGGATCACGCCCACGGCCAGCGCTTTGCCGTTTTCGGCAAAAAAGCGCTTCAGCGCGTCAACCTGTTCGTTCTCGTTACTGTAGACTTCCACCCAGTACCTCTCCTGAAAAATGTTTCCGGGCCTTTTAGCCCAGCAGCGCGCGCAAATGTGCGGCAACGCTATCCTGCGTTACTGTCGTCTGCTCACCGGAGCGTAAATCTTTCACCACCACGCTATTGGCGGCAATTTCGGACTCGCCGAGCACCAGCGCCACGCGGGCGCCCCACTTGTCGGCGCGGGCAAACTGCTTCTTGAAGTTGCCGCCGCCGTGGTTGGTCATCAGCTTCACGTCCGGCATCTGGTCGCGCAGCGCTTCCGCCAGGCGCATTGCCGCGGACTGCGTGTCGTTACCCGCTGCGACCAGGTATATATCGACAACAGGATCGGCTTTAAATTCCGGATTCACCGCCTGAACCAGTAAAACTAATCGCTCAAGGCCCATGGCGAAACCGACGCCCGGCGCCGCGCGCCCGCCCAGCTGTTCAACGAGGCCATCGTAACGGCCGCCCGCGCAGACAGTGCCCTGCGCGCCGAGGCTGTTGGTAACCCATTCGAACACGGTGCGGTTGTAGTAGTCGAGACCGCGAACCAGGCGCTGGTTAACGGTATAAGCAATGCCGGCGGCATCGAGCAGCGCGCACAGGCCGGCAAAGTGCTCCCGGGAGTCGTCATCGAGATAATCTGACAACGCCGGCGCGTCGTCGAGCAGCGCCTGCACCTCCGGGTTCTTCGAGTCCAGCACGCGCAGCGGATTGCTGTACATGCGGCGCTGGCTGTCTTCGTCCAGCTTCTCTTTATACTGCTCCAGGTAGGCTACCAGCGCCTCGCGGTATTTCGCGCGGGCTTCAAGAGAGCCGATTGAGTTCAGCTCCAGGCGGACGTGCTCGCTGATGCCCAGCACGCGCCACCAGCGGGCGGTAAGCATAATCAGCTCGGCGTCGATATCCGGCCCCTGCAGGCCAAAGACTTCGCAGCCCAGCTGATGGAACTGGCGGTAGCGCCCCTTCTGCGGACGCTCGTGGCGGAACATCGGACCGATATACCACAGACGCTGTTCCTGATTGTACAGAAGACCATGCTCAATGCCGGCGCGTACGCAGCCCGCAGTCCCTTCCGGACGCAGAGTCAGGCTGTCGCCGTTGCGGTCCTCGAAGGTATACATCTCTTTTTCAACCACGTCGGTCACTTCACCGATAGCGCGCTTGAATAACGGGGTCTGCTCTACAATCGGCAACCGAATTTCGCTGTAGCCGTAGCTGCCAAGAACCTGCTTCAGGGAGCCTTCAATGCGCTGCCAGAGAGCGGTTTCGCCCGGCAGATAATCGTTCATGCCGCGAATGGCTTGAATGTTTTTTGCCACGTTTTTTCTCTTTATAGATACAAAAATGAACCCTGACGCCTGCGCGCCGACGGGTTCAATCATACACGGGAAGCGTGCCGCTTCCCAATACGTTATTTGGCGTCAACCTGTTGTATGTCGATGCGCTGCGACTCGTCGAGCATACTGGCCTTGGCGCGAATGCGCGCTTCGAGCTGGCTAATCATGTCGTTGTTATCGAGCCGGTCTTTACGCACGCCGTCTTCGTACAGGCCGCTTTTCTTATTGCCGCCGGTAACGCCGAGGGTGGAGACCAGCGCCTCGCCGGGGCCGTTCACCACGCAGCCGATGATCGATACGTCCATCGGCGTGATGATATCTTCCAGCCGCTCTTCGAGAGCGTTAACGGTGCCGATAACGTCAAACTCCTGGCGCGAACAGGTCGGGCAGGCGATGAAGTTAATGCCGCGCGAGCGGATGCGCAGGGACTTGAGGATATCGAAGCCGACTTTGATCTCTTCAACCGGATCGGCGGCCAGCGAAATGCGCAGCGTATCGCCGATCCCTTCAGACAGCAGCAGCCCAAGGCCGATGGCCGACTTAACGGCCCCCGCGCGCGCGCCGCCCGCCTCGGTGATACCGAGGTGCAGCGGCTGCTCGATGTGTTTCGCCAGCAGGCGATAGGACTCAACCGCAAGGAATACGTCTGAGGCCTTCACGCTGACTTTGAACTGGTCAAAGTTGAGCCGGTCAAGATGATCGACGTGGCGCATGGCGGACTCGTAGAGCGCCTGCGGCGTCGGTTCACCGTATTTTTCCTGCAGATCTTTCTCAAGCGAACCGGCGTTGACGCCGATGCGGATAGGGATATTGTGGTCCCGCGCGCAGTCAACCACCTGACGAATGCGCTCTTCGTTACCGATGTTGCCGGGATTGATGCGCAGGCAGTCGACGCCGTACTCGGCCACTTTCAGCGCGATGCGGTAATCGAAGTGGATATCGGCCACCAGCGGGACGCTCACCTGCTGCTTAATCAGCTTGAAAGCTTCGGCCGCGTCCATGGTCGGCACGGAGACGCGGACGATGTCCGCGCCAACGCGCTCAAGGGATTTGATCTGGTTGACCGTCGCTTCCACGTCGGTGGTACGGGTATTGGTCATCGACTGGACGGCGATGGGAGCCCCATCGCCGACTGGCACGTTCCCAACGTAAATACGCTTAGATTTTCTACGTTGAATCGGAGCCTGGTTATGCATGTAAAAATTCTCCCGCGCTGCGCGTCCGTTACTGCGCCTGAGCCGGCGTTTCTTCGCCCTTCAGGGACAGACGTGCAACCTGGTTAGTTCTGATAAAGCGGCTCAGATCGACAGGTTTACCCTGGAACTGGATCTGCACCGCCGCAGGGGCGCCGATTTTTAATTTATACGGCAGCTGGCCTGTTAAGTTAAGGGTACCGTCTTTACGCTGCATGCCGCTGAACAGCTTTTTGCCGCTGGCATCGGTGACTTCCAGCCAGCAGTCGGCGGTAAAATTCATCACCAGCGCGTTGGCATCGGCGGCGGGCGTCACTGCCGCCTGGTCGGTAGGCAGCGCGGCGTCCGCCGTGCCGCTGGCAGGCGCAGTCTGCCCGGATGTGGTATCAACGTTCGCCTGAGAAGGGGGCACCACGCTGTTACTCTGCGGGTCCTGGGCCGCCGCCGGCGCAGACGTCGCGCTGTCGGAAGCGGTAGCGCTGTTGGCCGGCGCGCTGGCCGTCGCCGCTGCATCAGGCGCCTGGCTCTGCGCACCGCTGGTGTCCAGCGGAATACTCTGACTGCTGCTACTATCGCTGGCGCTCAGCTCGGCGGAGGACTGATCCGCCATGGTGCTAATCTCTTCCTGCTGGGCCTTGTGGTTTTGCCACCACCAGGCGCCGGTGAGGCCAACGACCACGAACAGCACCAGCCAGGTAAAGGTCATCAGCCAGCCGTCGCGCTTTTTACGCCGCTTGCCGAGCGAAATATTCTGCACCGGCTGCATCCTGGCGGCCTTGATCGGCACCTGCTTGGCCATCATCGGCAGCAGTTCTTCTTCCGGAACGTGCACGAGACGGGCGTAGGAGCGGATATAGCCGCGAAGAAAGGTCGCCGCGAGTTCTGCTGGCGCCTTATCGTCCTCAATATCACGAACCGTGGAAACTTTCAGGCACAAGCGTTCAGCAACCGCTTGCTGGCTAAGTCCGAGTTGTTCACGGGCATTGCGCAGGCGCGTTCCCGTGGTCTGTGCTGCTTGTGGGTCTTGAGTGGCTTCAGTATTCATTCGCTACAGCTGCTGGTACGTAAATTTAGGGTTCTGGTGCCGCTGGAGCCAGCACCGCGAAGCATCCGATTGTCAATCGTCGAACTGTCAGTATAAGCACGTATGGCTAACGTATTGTTGGCCCGGTACATACTGCCTCAATCCTGGCAGAAACGCACCGTAATTCTTAAATGTATCAGTACGTTTCGATTATTCCTTAAACATACCTGACACCGCGCACAAATTTGCGCGCGGCGTCCTTTCCGTCAGACTGCTTTTACGGCGATCGGTTCACCCTGCATACGCTTACGCATGGTGCGCTTGGTCCTGTCGATAACGTCTCCGGCCAGCTGACCGCAGGCGGCGTCGATATCGTCACCGCGCGTTTTACGTACGATGGTGGTGAAGCCGTAGCTCATCAGCACCTTGGAGAAGCGGTCGATGCGGCTGTTAGAGCTGCGGCCGTAGGGCGCGCCCGGGAAGGGGTTCCACGGGATCAGGTTAATCTTGCACGGCGTATCCTTCAGCAGCTCCGCCAGCTGATGGGCGTGCTCGGTGCCGTCATTGACGTGATCCAGCATCACATACTCGATGGTGACGCGGCCCTGGTTGGCGTTGGACTTCTCCAGGTAGCGGCGAACGGCGCCGAGGAACGTCTCAATATTGTACTTCTTATTGATCGGCACAATCTCGTCGCGGATCTCATCGTTCGGCGCGTGCAGGGAGATCGCCAGCGCGACGTCAATCATGTCGCCGAGCTTATCCAGCGCCGGAACGACGCCGGAGGTCGAGAGCGTGACGCGGCGCTTGGAGAGACCAAAGCCGAAGTCGTCGAGCATGATCTCCATGGCCGGGACGACGTTGGTCAGGTTGAGCAGCGGCTCGCCCATGCCCATCATCACCACGTTGGTGATGGGACGCACGCCGGTCTTTTTCTGCGCGCCGACAATTTTTGCCGCCCGCCACACCTGGCCGATAATTTCGGAAACCCGCAGATTGCGGTTAAAGCCCTGCTGGGCCGTAGAGCAGAATTTACACTCCAGCGCGCAGCCGACCTGAGAGGAGACGCAGAGCGTGGCGCGATCGTCTTCCGGGATATAGACCGTTTCGACGCGCTGATCGCCCACGGCGATAGCCCACTTGATAGTGCCGTCGGAGGAGCGCTGCTCCTCAACCACTTCCGGCGCGCGGATTTCGGCCACTTCTTTGAGTTTGCCGCGCAGCACCTTATTGATGTCGGTCATTTCATCAAAGTCGTCGCAGCAGTAGTGGTAGAGCCACTTCATCACCTGATCGGCGCGGAACGGCTTTTCGCCTAAGTTCTTAAAGAACTCCCGCATTTGCTGACGGTTTAAATCCAGCAGGTTGGTTTTAATTTCTTTATTCGGCACCGTCAGACAGGCGCTATCAGGCGTGACAATTTGTTCAGACATATTCGCTTCCGGCCTCGTTATTACACGTTATGGCCCCAGGTGGGTTAAAAAGGACGCCCCGGTGAGAGCCAGGCTCTTCCGGGGCGTCGCATTGTACAAATTCTGGCGCATGATTGCCACGCCTGCACGCGGCAAAGACACAATCTTGCCGCGTTTCAGAATCCTCTATGATTTCTGACCACCGGAAGGTGGCCTAAAAGGCAGCGAGGATTAGCGGGTGCGCGGGCAGACTTCGCCTTCTGCGAAGAAGTAGGCGATTTCACGCTTCGCGGACTCAACGGAGTCGGAACCGTGGGTGCCGTTTTCGGTGAAGCTGTCGGCGTAATCGGCGCGCAGGGTGCCGGCCAGGGCGTTGTCCGGGTTGGTGGCGCCCAGCAGATCGCGGTGACGCTGTACGGCGTTTTCGCCTTCCAGCACGGAGACCACGATCGGGCCGGAGGTCATGAATTCAACCAGGCCGTCAAAGAACGGGCGACCTTCGTGCTCGGCGTAGAAGCCGCGCGCCTGCTCAACGGTCAGGTGCAGCATTTTGGTGCCGACGATTTTGAACCCTGCTGCTTCAAAGCGGGTAAAGATGCTGCCAATAACGTTTTTTGCCACCGCGTTGGGCTTGATGATGGAAAAAGTACGTTCAATAGCCATTGATAACCTCTGAATCTAATAAGATGTTCTGGTGAATGACGCATCCTGCGACGCGGTCTCGTATCTGGCGCGCATTATAATGAGCAATCTCCGCCTTGCCTACGGACTGAGATAACATTTTTTTAAAATAAAACCATGCGCGGCAACATTCACTTACAAAAGGTAGTGCTATTGTCTACTGCAGCGTAAACCGCGCGGCGGCGGTCTGCCCGCCGTCGTCCATCACCACCAGCTGATACTCTCCCGCCTGCTGCAGCTCAAGCGTCAGGGCCGCGCCTTCCGCCTGCTGCGGTTCGCCGTTAACAAACCACCAGCGCCGCCCCTCGCCGCCGCTGGTTTG
>OJYR01000192.1_pt1 | contig 22589 bp, 17 predicted proteins | sample 1600991 | NCBI WGS metagenome assembly OJYR01 (sample SAMN04436854, study PRJEB24849) | human gut metagenome | biome: human gut; feature: NICU; material: stool | host: Homo sapiens | place: USA: Saint Louis, MO | collected 2012-05-11
CAGGCGACCGGCGTCGGCGATAGGGGGCTCGCGGATGGGCCTGTCCGTCAGAAAATGCGGCAAGCTCTCCGGCGTCCCCGGCAGCATAGCTCGTCTGTGCGGAGAGCCCGCAATATGCGGCGTCATTTCCTGATGTGGCATCCGCTGCCACGGATGGTCATCACCACATGTTCGGCGATGCTGATGATGCAGGAGAATGTCACCCCCGGTCATAAACTGCAGGAAAACCGCCCGCAGGATCGGGATAAAATACATATATGATCCTGGCCATAATACTCTACTTTTTAATCAAAGTTATCAGGGGCGTTGATATCGGGCAGACAGTGTGTAGCCGGTCTGAAACGTTATTTGGCGACGTACTAATTGATTACAGAAATATATTAATAGATATCAGCCTCATTTGTTCAAATACTTACAACGCCAGTAGACCTAGTGCAGCCTCAATTAATAAAAACACTCTCTATATGTATATTCCCTGCCTTTTCTAATGTTGAATAAATAAGCGTACCAACACTAACCTTAACTTGCTTTAGCTGAATGACCTTCCTGGCAATACTCATTGGAGAGCCGACCGTCAGCAATAAATGAACCGCGGCACCGCCGACTATTACCAGTGCATCGGCGTCCGCAAAAAGAGATTAATCGCCATCCCCACAAAACAGCGCAGTCATCGTTAACAAGCCCTGATGCACCAAGACCATGGTACTGCCCCACAGCGCAAATGACACCATTTAAATATTATTATACGGTACACCGCCATTTTAAGATTTATTAATAATTACCCCACTGATTTTGTCATAATATTAAAAAATAGGTGTAACACTCCTAAGAATGTAAACCACAATATTAATTTCGATAATATCGCCCAGCCTACGGCGCAGTACTTACCAACTCCCCGAGCTTAGTCGCCAGCCAACCCACCGGGGTCGTAGCTCCCCCCACCAAATTGGTGACCTCATTCATTCCTGAAGGAACCGCAATACCGGAGTTCACTGCGGCCTGGGTATACTCCGTCGCAAGGTCCGTACCCACATAGAGTATAGCGGTGACGATCAGGGTGCCGCTGACTAACATACGGAACATATTGCGTCGGCAAAAAGGCGTTACCATCGCCAGCAGAAACATCAGGGATGCAAGGTCAACAAAGGGAAGTACGCGATTACCGGGCAAGATCACCGCCAGCACCACCGCGACTGGTATCAGCAGTAGCCCTGTCGCCAGCACTGAGGGCTCGCCGATTAATAGAGCCGTGTCCATGCCAATGTAAAAGTCGCGGTTTGGAAAACGCTGCTTAAGCCTGACTTCCGCAGCATCACGGACGATCAACAGCCCCTGAACCAGAATATCGATCATCTTTGGCAGCAGCAGCATTGCGGCTGACACTTTAATCGCAAGTGTAGCGGCCGCGGCCAACGAATACCCCGCCAGAAGTGCCAGTAGTAACCCCAGCACAAAGCCCAGCGTCATCGGTTCACCCAACACGCCAAACCTCTTGTTGATGCTCTCCGGATCAAACTTAATATTTTTAATGCCAGGCAGACGTTCAAGAATATAGTTGCAGATAATGCCAAAAGGCACATAGGCAATACAGGTAAGGTGCGGAAAAGAGATCCCCTTTAAGTTATAGTTTTTCTGCAGGTAAGGCGCGGTAAAATCTGCGGCCAACAGCGTAAGAATAAAGATGGCAAACGTTATGGCGACCGCCAACCAATAGTTCCCCGTTCCAGCATAGACCACCGAACCAGTGAGTAAAAAAATCCAGTAATTAAAAATATCAATATTTACAGTGCGAGTGAAGTTAAGCAGCAACATCAGCACGTTGATAATAATAAACCCGATGACCACCGGCAGCATCAGCGGCGACCCCCAGCCGATGGTGGAGGCCATCGGCCAACCGGTATCGACGACCGTCAGATGCAGCCCCATATGCTCAACCATCGCCTGTGAAGCGGGTCCCAGATTGTTCAGTAAAAGCGTAATCACCAGACCGACACCTTCGAAACCGATGCCGACCAGCATCCCGGCTTTGAATGCCGTGCCGGGTTTTACGCCAAAGCAGAGCGCAATAATAAAAAATATTACCGGCATCATCACAGAGGCGCCGAGGCTGATAATGCTGTTAATAATATCCATAGTAAAACCTCTAAAGGGCAGATGGATGAGAACCTTTCTCCCTCAGATAAGTACATTACACTGATGGGACAGGATCTAAGGCGCAAAATACTGCGCCCTGAGTATTAAAGGGAAAATAATAAAGGTTACTGTTCAAGCCTTCTCAACAGAATATTGGCAAAAAGTGCCGGGGAGCGGCTGAAGGCATCCGCGGTACTGCCCGCGAGGTGCGGGGTAATAGTGACATTATTTAAGGTACAAAACGGACTATTATTCGCCAAAGGCTCGTCATCAAATGTATCCAGCGCAGCGCCCATAATTTTCCCGGATTGCAGAGTATGGATAAGTGCGGCTTCATCAATAAGTCCCGAGCGGGCGGTATTGACGAGAATGGCCCCCGGCTTCATTAGCGCAAAATGGTGGGAATTAATTAGCTTTTCCGTCTCCGGCGTCAACCGCGCGTGCAGCGATATTACATCGGCGCGCTGGACCAACTCATCCAGCGATTCCACTTTTTGATAGCACTCATCCGCCGTCACATATTTATCATGGAAAATAATATCGCAGCCAAATCCGCTGAGAAATCCTGCCACCAGGCGAGCGATATGCCCCATACCCACCAGACCAACGACTCTGCCGCCCAGTTCCGCAATGGCACCGTGGTTTGGGCTTTCGCTACGCCAGTGCCCGTCCCGCAACGCATCGTGGGCACGGGCAATATTACGCATTTCTGCAAGAATCAGCCCAACGGTAAATTCCGCCACACTGCGGGCGTTACGTCCGGGGGTATTAATCACCTCGATGCCACGCGCTTTTGCCGCCCGCTGATTAACGTTCTCGGTACCTCCACGCAGCACACCAATATATTTCACCTTTGGTAACCTCGCCAGTACGGCACTGTTGACCGGCGCAAATTGGGTGATCAAAATGTCGACATCTTCCGCGTCCTGTAGTAGCTCTGCAGGTAAGGCAACGGCCTCGGCACCGTCCAATTCAATGCGCAGATTGTCCTGCTGCAGTTTTTCCACGCTCTCATGTGTCCAGTCGCGGATCATAATCTCTATACCGCGCTGTGCCAGCGCTTCAAGACCACTCGCCATCATCGCGGGGGGAATAAAAAGATCGGCAATCGCTAAACATTTCATTATTCTGCTCCTGAATTAACGCATTAACATTCCGCCGGTAACATCAATCGTAGCGCCCGTCATGTAGCGGGTTTTGGGCGATACCATAAAGACACCAATATCGGCAATCTCCTCTGGCTGGGCCACGCGCCCTACTGGAATACGGCTAAGGTAATAATTGGGATCTTGCTCAATATTTTTACGGATCATATCGGTGTCCATAATGCCGATGGCAAGGTTATTGACATTGATATTCTGTTGCGCAACCTCCCTCGCCAAAGAGATTGAGAATGCCACCAGACCTGCCTTGCTGGCAGCATAGTGGGCATGGCCGGTTGTTGAGCCGTGAAAGGCAGCCTGCGAGGTGATGTTTAGGATCGTGCCGGGCTGACCTTTCGCCTCGCAGTGATTAACAAATAGCTGACTCAGATGAAATACCGCCTTCAGGTTAACGTTCATTACCCTATCCCAATCTTCGGAGGCTATCTCCCGCACGTAGCCACTGAGCCAGATGGCGGCGTTATTGATTAAGATATCGACATTGCCAAGCTGATGAATACAGGTTGAGACAAGATGTTCGCGGTGCTTTTCATCGCTGAGATCGGTATTGACAGCAATAATCTCGACGTCATAAGCCGATTTAACCTCGGCGATCAGCTGTGTGGCGCGGGCTTCATCACGCTGCCACGTGAAGCAGACATTGACGCCCTCTTTTACCAGCGACAATACCAGCGCTCTCCCCAGCCCTACTGAACCACCGGTGACGATTGCGGTTCGCTTATTTAAATGAAGATCCATATTTGCTCCCGTCAGTGGGTCGTATGCTGGCTGTAGTACTTCCACGGCGACTGCATTTCAGCTAGCAGTGTTTTATAAAGTCGGTATTTATCGTGATAGACCGCAGCATTAGCAGGATTTGGCTCAATGGTGCGCGCAACACCAACCATTCGATCGGCAGCCGCAAAGACATCATCAAACCAGCCAACCATTACGGCGGCGGTCATCGCCGTACCGAGGGTGCCGTGCTCTTTAACATCAACAATTTCCAGCGTAGCCTGAAAAACGTCGGCAAATATTTGCAGCCAGACGTCCGAGTAGGTCACGCCGCCGGCAATGCGAATAGTCGAGCTTAGCTGCGGATTGAGGGTGCGCAGGCGTTCCGCGTGATAGAGATGACTGAAGGCCACGCCCTCATAAATCGCCCGCAGAAAATGCCCCCTTTTATGAAAACTGTTTACGCCAATAAAGCCTGCAGAGGCATCGGGAATGCTGTTTGAGCCGAAGACGAAGGGAAAAAACAGGAGTTGACTCTCATCCGGGGCAGTGGCTGAGACCAGGGCATTACACAACGCATAAATATCCCCCTCCTGTTCCCGCTCATTCTCCATAAAGGTGTTGATGAACCACTCCAAGTTGCTAGCGGAGGTCGGACTGGCCTCAGTGACAAGCCATCGGTCATCGATCGGATAGATGGAGGTCATAAAAAGGTTTTTATCAATAACCGGCACATCGGTAACGTATTCGTTAATACTCCATGTGCCTGTGATAATCGCCAGCTTATTCAAACCGTGGATCCCTGAGGCAATGGCCGAAGCTGAAATATCAAAGACGCCGCCGGATACCGGCGTCCCCGCGACCAGCCCGGTAAGCCGGGCTACCGAGGGCGTAATCGCTCCGCAGCGCGCCGTCGATAATGAGATAGGGGGAAACTTGTCGCGTAATTCGGCCAGGCCCCACCACGCCAACAGCGTATCATCGAAGTCCCGACTGCCTACATTTATCAGATTGGTGCCAGAAATATCGGTCAGCTCAAGAAATGCCTCACCGGTAAGATAGAAGCGGATAAGATCTTTAATCATAAAAATGTAGCGCGTGCGCTCCAGTGCCTCCGGCTCATTATCTTTCAGCCACGCCAGCAGAGGCACAGGCTGCCCTGCCCAGACAGACTGCATGGTCTTCGGCAAAATCTCCTCCACAAATGCCGGCGCTCGCTGCCACTTTTCCACATACTCTTTGGCCCGGCCATCAGTGGAAATAATCCCGTTGCGGACAGGCCGTCCATTTTCATCAACGAGATACAGACCATTACCGTGGCCGGTAGTGGCAACACCTTTAATCTGCGCGGGATCTATTCCCGATTGAGCAATTGCCGCCTTAATCACCTCGATATTGGCAGCCCACAGTTCATCAATATCGCGTTCGGTGTGTAGTGCTTTTGGCATGATCATTTTCGTCGATTTAGAGGCACTAGCAATAGCGCGACCCGAGCGGTCATAGATCGCCGCTTTGGTGAGAGTGCCACCATTATCAATGCCCATTACAAATTCATCTTTCATCACCGCAACTCCTTTTATCACCACAATCCGGGTTCACTGGTGGTTATGCCCGAAAACCCGGCATGGAATATCTTGTCTACAAGGTAGGTACGCTTAACAAATCCTCCCGCAATAAACTTCAGGTCTGAATCAGACAAATTCCTGCGGATTAACTCAATACACTGACAGGCATATTCTGCGGGTAAAATTTCAATGGCATCCGGTGACGCATGCTCAACCAGGCCAAGAGATTGATCGAGAGAGCGCGAGTCAATCAGCAGCACGCGAAAAATAGTTAAGAGTTCCTCTTTTTTGGCAAAACGCAGAGCAGAAAGATTAGAAGAAATAACGCCATCCACTTTGAAATAGTGCTTCAACAAGTGAATTCCAGTCTGATCGGGCTTAAAACCGTTGAGTAACTCCAGATGCACCAACACCTTTTTACTTTTTTTATGGCATTTCCCGACTAATGACTGCAAATTGCCAATATTCGCCTCAGACAGCAAAACGTACTCTGAGGAGCAGTGCAACGCCCGCTCAAGATGCTTATATTTCCTGACCGATGGGATCACCGTTTTATTTAACAGCATATGTCCTTCCACGGTTAGCTTGCCTTATAGAGGCGATAAGCCTCTTCCGCCGTGGCGTTTTCATGAATAATGGCATTCAAGCCGGCAACCATTTTTACGGGATGAGGGTCCTGGGTGATATTTCGCCCTACTGCAACGCCTTTTGCCCCAACCTGCATACAATGCTGTACAAATTTGAAATACCCCTCGGCGCCGGTTTTTGGTCCACCGAGCGCCAGTACCGGGACGCCAGCGGCCTCCACGATCAGACTGTCCTGCGCAGTGCCGGTAAAGCGGGTTTTAATAATATCAGCGCCCATCTCAACGGCGGCACGGGCGGAGGCGGCGATCACCGCAGGGTTATTTGAATCGTCGCTGGTAACGGGATAGCCATACGGCAGAGACTCAACGATCAGCGGCACGTTCCAACGGTCTGCGGCCTGTGCGAGTCGCATTGCCATCACGTGCGTCTTCTCCTCATTAAACGCACCAGGGAAGGTCATGCAGACCACACCGTCTGCCCCTGCGGCGAGAGCATCCTCAACGGAGAAAACGGACGTGGTATCAGGCACTGTGTTATCAAAAATGCTTACCGTGCTATCGACGCGTAATATCACCGGAATCGCATTTAATTCCTCGCCGAAATTCTTAAGCATGCCATAGGTCACCAGCGCACAATCAAGTCCACTTTCAGTGAGTCTGGAAAGCTGGCGAATCGTATTATCTATTCCGTTGGTTTTTGTCGAAAAATAGTAACCATCAAGCGCTAAGGTTACTGACTTACCATCTTTAGCAAAAATTCGTGAAAGCCGACGCTGTTTTAACATCATTAACTCCTTTGATAAAAAACAAAAGCCCCCAGAGGCAAATACCTCTGAGGGCTGTCAATTCACTGACCCGGGAAGATGCTGATTCAGCAAGGCAAATCAGCATCTGAAATTTTATTACTTCGGTTACAATGGAGGGGTGTAACGCCCAAGCGTTAAAATCCCTCCTGACTAAAATTACTAGCATGGGATTAATATCTGCGTATGCCCGGGAAAACAGAATTGAGAGCGCCATCACAACAATTAACGCTACAGACTATATTTCTGTGGAGTGGACCTCATTACTAACCGCACATTAAGTCCCGTCAATAAATAACACACTCAGCACAGGGTTATTGCAACCTGATAGAGTTTTATTATCGGCGATTTATATAGAGAATAAATAACAGCTGAGGACATCGGCCCTGCACTGATACTAACCTGACAGTTACCGATTTAAATCAATCATTGTGCCATCGAACTACGGCCATTTGGCGACGAAGCGGCGCTGTCGCGCTGCATTGCCTAACTGATTGGCAGGATCGCGGGGGGGGGGGTATCCGGCTAGGTGGCGAGAGCCTGTGCTGAGAAGATAGGCTTTTTATGCCAATTTTCAGCGAACGCTACACATTAGTTCTGCCCGCCGGGGGCTTCTTACGCAGGCCACGAAACTGAGCCTTTGACAGATCTGCCAACGGCGCGGGTGATGCACTCAGTGCACAACTTGCATCAGCACTTTTTACCCTTTCACGGCATCGCGGTGGGCTACCCGTTGCGCAGGCGGTGGACAACCTGACGGTTGCCACCGTCTGGAGAAGGTCAATCCCGCCCTGCGAATTGGCGCAGCCGCCGCCGGAAAAATCTAATTGCAGTACGTTTATCTCTCGTTTCACTAAATCTTACGGGAATTAAGAATTCGTTAAGACATGACTGCCAGAATAGGCACTACTGAACGAATGGCTGAACTATTCGCCCCCTGACTACCCACAGCAAGCTGCACTGTCATGAGGCAAAGCAATCAGCTTAACTCCCGTATCGCCGCCGTCACTACAGATAAAAAAATAATTACTGTAAACGTCGGGTTAAAATAGAGTGAAAAGTATGAGCGAACTCACTACTGCAGCCCGTAAAAATGCTTTTTATGATGATAGCAAAATAGCCAATTCCGGTCCCGGTTATGTCAATTTCGGTAAATCAATCAGCGATGCTGAACGACGCCTGTTTATCGCTATTGATGAAGACGACATTGCCGACAAGCAGGTCAGCCTGCCGCAACGCATTGATTTATCATGCAGCGCGGCGCGAATTAAGGAAAACTATGACCTGTGCCTTAAGTACTGGGAAGACGGCGTCAGCCGCCAGGCGCTGCTTGCGCTAATTAATAAGCAGCTGACCACGGGCGAATTGTCAGAGGACGAGCGAAAGGAATACAAATATATACGTTCGCGCTACAAACATTTACGTTTTGCGCTGATGCTATATACCAAAACTCATAAGGTACCGTTCCTCTTCAGAAAGACCACGGTATTTCTCGGGCGATTCCAGGATGCATTTCGCAATAATAACGCCGCTATGACCGCACGCTGGGGGAAATTTCTTAAGGTTCTGCTCAGCGCACCGGTGTGGAATATGGTGAACTATTCCCTGCGCCATGCTCACCTGGTCAGCGCGGATAAATTTATGACCTATCGCCAGGAGCAAATGCGCAAATTGCAGGAGATGATCTCCCGCCAGCTGCTGACCGGGCGCGAATTTCACGACGTGCGTAAAATCATCAGCCAGCAGGTCTCTTTTTACGATACCCTGCGCTCGATTAACCCCGGCAACGGGCAGGCTTATCAGGTTTCGCGCTTTATGGCGGCCATCAACGGCATGATGGGCGATAAACACGATGAGCTGGTAGCGGACGATCTGGCGGGCGTGAGGGCCTACAGTGAAAAGGCGCCGCTGGATGCCGACATCCGCTGGCGGCTGGAGATGCTGCTGGAGCGGTACCCGGCTTACTAAAGCATCCGCCCGGCCTGCGCCGGGCGTTTTTTTATCAGTCGCCCAGCAGGCCGCTCACCAGCGCAACATGCGCCTTCACGCCCACCGCCAGGGCGTCTTCATCAATGCGGAAGTTGGGGTTGTGCAGCCCCCACGTCGCGCCCTTCTCTTCGTTCCCGCAGCCGATAAACAGAAACGCCCCCGGCACCTTCTGCTGATAGGAGGAGAAATCCTCGCTGCCGAACAGCGGAGCGTCGGCCATCGTCAGCGTCCCGTCGGCAAAGTGGCGATGGATCGCGTCGATAGCGATGCCGCAGGCCTCGGGATGGTTATTGCCCACGGCATACCCCTCCTGCCAGCGGATGTCGCAGCCGGCACCGTGCGCCGCAGCCACGCCGGAGAGAATGCGCTGCATCAGGTGCTGCACCTGCTCCCGCACCTGCGCATCGTGGGTGCGCACCGTCCCGGCAAGCCGGGCGCTGTCCGGGATCACATTGTAACTATCACCCGCCTGGAAAGTCGCGACGGTCAGCACCGGCGCCTTCAGCGGATCGATATTGCGGGCTACCACGTTTTGCAGGGCCATCACCATTTCGGCACCGATAACCAGCGGGTCGATACACAGGTGCGGAACCGAACCGTGCCCGCCGCGCCCGGAAATAGTGATATCGAAGTTATCGCTGGAGGCGACGTAGACGCCCTCTTTGAGGACGATTTTGCCGGTCGGAAAGTTGGGCGCCATATGCAGACCGAAAATATGCTCGACGTCATCCACAACGCCGCCCGCCACCAGCTCGCGGGCACCGCCCGGAGGTACTTCCTCTGCGGGCTGGAAGATAAACTTAATGCTGCCCCGCAGCCGATCGCGCAGCCTGCACAGTACGCTGGCCGCCCCCATCAGCATAGCGGCGTGGGCATCGTGCCCGCAGGCGTGCATGACGCCAGGCTTCGCGGAGGCGAACGTTTCACCGCTGGTCTCCTGCAGCGGCAGGGCGTCGATATCGGCCCTCAGCGCCCAGGTCGGGCCGGGATATTCGCCCTTTAGCAGCGCCACCACGCTGTTCTCCAGCGGCCGGGTTATCTCCAGCCCCGGAAACCGGGCCAGCTCGGCGGCGATATAGTCCGCCGTCGGCTTTTCATGGAACGAAAGATCGGGACTGGCGTGGATGTGCCTGCGCCAGCGGATAACGTCGCCGTGCGCGTCGCCGATCATCGTCTGAATGTCGTTATTCATGCTGCTCTCCTTTAATCAATAGCGGGTACAGAAGGCGCCGCCTTCTGCCGCATTAGCGGTAAAATAGCCAGCCCGGCGCAGAGCATCGCCAGGGCAAGGAAGATAAAGGTGCTCTGATAGCCGCCGCCCTGGCCGAGCAGGAAGCCAATCACAATCGGTGAGACAAAACCGCCCAGCGTACCGCCGGTATTAATGAATCCCATCGCGGCGCCCATAATATTTTCCGGCAGCCGCTTCATCGGCAGCGTAAAGGCGGTCACGAAGGTGGCCATCAGGAAAACTTCGCCGATAAACAGCAGCACCCCGGCAGCCAGCGCCGTGGTGGTATAAAAAAGGGCGAGGATCGCCGCCGCGCTCACTGCCGCACAGACGAGGATCACCTGCGGCTCGCGGCCGAAAAAGTATTTGCCCACCAGCCAGCCGGTACACAGGGAAGAGATCCAGATCCCGGCGCCGCCAACGGCGAAAATGTAGCCCGAGATATCCATCGACATCCCGCGGCCGTCCACCAGAAAGCGCGGCAGCCAGCTCATCAGCCCGTAGCTGGGGACGTTGACGCAGAAGATGGCGATAAACAGCAGCAGCACGGTTGGGTTGCGCCACAGCGCCGGCGCGCTTCGCTGCACCTGCACCTTCTCAACCTGCGCGGGCGCGGGCACCCGCAGCCAGATAAGCACCGCCATCGCGCAGGCCGCCACGCCGAGGACGGTAAAGGCGCTGTGCCAGCCGAGCTTCTCCAGCGCCATCACGGCGACAATCGGCCCGGCGGTCATCGCCAGTCCCGCCGAGGAGAGCAGCACCGACTGGGCAAAAGTGCGTTTCTCAACGCTGAAGTTGCTGACCACCGCCTTCGCGCAGGAGCAGGGATAGCCCGAGTGGCCGATCCCGGCGAGGAAGCGAAACAGCAGCAGCAGGCCGAAGCTCAAGCCGAGCGCGCCGAAGAAAATGGCGCACAGTCCGAGACAGGTCAGCGAGAGGATCAGCATGGTTTTGTAACCGATGCGGTCGTTCAGCCAGCCCGCCGGCACCTGAAACAGCGAATAGGCGAGGAAGAACACGCCGGTAATCAGCCCCAGCTGCGAGGTGCTGAGGCCGAACTCCTTTTCAATCGGCAGCAGCGCGAAGCCGGTCACCGTTTTGTCGAGGTAAACGAACACGTAACCAATAAAGAGCAATAAAATCATCTGCGGCTGGCTTTTCATTCTTCGCATCCTGAGGCAAGGGAAAGGAACGGTTGCGCATAGCAGCAAAAAGATTATGGCTTTACCCGGATCGCGGGAAGATGTAGTTTTTTTATAGGCGATGCATTTTTGTTATAGGGAAAAGGATGAAATATTTACCCAAAACGGCGCAATTGCAGGCGTTCAGAGCCGTAGCCCGCAGAGGCAGCGTACGCTCGGCGGCGAGGGAGCTCGGCGTCACTCAGCCCGGGTTAAGCCGCACGCTGCGTGAGCTGGAGCAAACTTTAGGCACGCAGCTTTTTTTGCGCAGCAGCGAAGGTGTGACGCTGACCGAAGCCGGGCTGGCCTTCTCCCGCCGTACTGAATGGATCATGGAGGAGCTGCGCCGGGCCGCCGAAGAGGTGGAGCAGATAAATTACTTCACCCACGGTCGCCTGACCGTCGGCCTGTCGTCGCTTATCTCGCTGACGGTATTTCCGCAGATCGCGCAAACCTATAAGAGTGCGCTGCCCCAGGTGACGCTGACGGTCAGGGAGGGACAGCTCAACTCCCTGCTGCCCGGCATCCGCAGCGGCGAAACCGATCTGGCTATCGGCAGCATCGATCCGATGCGGCCGCCGGAGGGCGTAATGATCGAGCCGCTGTTTACCGCCCCGTTCTGCGTGATCGCCCGCAAAGGTCACCCACACGCGCAGGAGCGCGATCTGTTCGCGCTGAAAGATGCCAGATGGCTGCTGCCGGAGTCCACGGAGGGCTACTACCATCATCTGCAAAACGAGCTGGCGCACTTTTACCGGCAGATTTCGGTGACGCCGCTGCGCACCGACTCGGTGATAACAGGAATGAATATGGTACTGGGTTCCGATTATCTGACCATCGTCGCCCGCGCCGCGGCAAGCCCGCTGGAGATGGCGGACAAACTGGTGACGCTGCCCATCAGCCAGCTTCCCGCCGCCCAGTACTGCGCGGTGTGGTCGCAGAAGTCGGCGATGACCACTAACGCCCGCCGGTTCCTGGACCTGCTGCGCGAAGCGTGCCGGGGCTACGCGTGGTAGCTCCGGTATCTTTTGGCTATTGCCGGGGCTATAGTAGATTTTCACGTTTTTGACACTCTGACCCGCGAGGCAATTATGGACGAGCCCACCTTTTCCATCGGCGAAAACAGTCTGCAGTTTAGCCAGCCGGCCATCGCCCTGCCGATAGGCTACGCCGCGATCGCCGGGCACTATTTCCGCCACCCGCCGCGCCCCACGCCCTATGAAGTCGAGCTGGCGATCGCTGCCGTTGAAGACTGCATCCAGGCAACCCCGGCGCTGCACGGCGTGGGTGAACGCTTCACCTGCGCCGACGACACCCTGCGCGAGATCGCCCGCATCGCCGGAGCGGAAGGGACGCTGACGCAGTGCCGGCTAGAGGATCTCTTTAACCGGGTGGCGGACGTTATTTCCGGCAGCCCGCTGCGCGAGGGGGAGTTTGCAGACGATCCGCACTTTTACGGCTACCTGATTATCCTGCGCGAGATGGCGCACCATTTGGGGATTGAGGAGATTGAGGTGGGGTGAGTACGATGATAAGCCGGCATCCGCGAGGGGTCAGATACCGGTATGGCCCTTATGCCGGGCGGCGCTTCGCTTGCGCCGGCCTACAGCACTAACAGTACTTCGCCCTTTCCCTGCGCGCCTGCATCCCCATTCCGTGAGCCACCGGGGGACGATCGATGGCGAACTGACCGGCCGCAGCAACCGGGCGTTTGATGCCGCTTACCGCCTGAGGAGCACGTTTTACGCCTTAAGTATCCAATGCGTTCTGGCGAACTCTTAAGATGTTTTTCGCACCGTATGAACAATCTTCGCAATAACGCCAACCAGTATGAACCCCGCCATACCATTAATAAGCAGCGCGGTGACCAGCAGCGCCGAATTGTAATCGCTGCCGGTGCACTGCGTGGATAAAGTCCTGCACGTCCGATCGATAGAGACGAGTATTTCATCAGCCACGCCGAGCAGGATTCGGCTTCTGATCAGACAAAGCGTGATGACAACCCAAAGCAGCGGATAGAGGCGTTTTTTACCTGACATAACATGGCCCCGTAACTGAACCTTTTACCGTCACTATTCCATATGCCATCAAATTTGTACCATTAACCTTGCACTTCTGTATCCTGAGTAAGGAATTGCGAAATGCGCTGAACTCGCTACTTCGGAAGAAGGTAATACAGCCCCACGACGTACCGGAGCCATCCGGCCTTAGAGGATGTATCCTGACGTTTGAGCGCCGTACACCGCTGATAAAAATATAATCATCAATACTTCCATCATCCCTGTACAGACCAAACCAGTTCGTTAGCCAGAGCGTGCCACTCTTTTTCATCCATAATTAACCTGGTTTTGACGTTAAATCGAACATAGCAAATTCAGGCAATGACGCAAATTTGTGTGCAGGCTCTCAGCCTCAGTCCTCCCGTTAATGCCCTACTGCCACGCATTCATCGCCAGCAGGGCGGGTGCCAGACCGGCTGCGGAACAGTTCAGCGTTATCTGCGGGCCGTTGTGCAGCATTCTGACCCGGGTTCTGATCTCGCCAATTTCGCTAAGGCTGTTAAACAGCGGCTGGGGGAGATCCAGAATACTCAGACAGCCTTCGGCGTCGCAGCGGCTGACGCTCAGTTGCTTACTGCCTTCCGTTTTCCGACCCAGCAGGGTAAATATCACTCCGGACTGAACGTCAATTCCCAGCGGCAATCGCAGCATCAGCTTCGCGCCGTGCGGATTGGGGACCAGCGTAATGTTGCCCAGCGTCCGGCCCTGCTCCACGAGGGAAGCGGAGACCTCACAGGGTGCGCTCTCCGGCCCGCGGGAGGCGCAGTTCAGGTGCCAGGATTGATAGCGGGCATCGAGCGCGTCCGGGCGATTGGCCTTCGGCGCCGCAGTCTGCACGCTCGCGACGGGCGCAGCGGATCTGCTCAAGGCGTAGCCTGCGAGACATCCTATCACCAGCGCCACCAGCAGCAGCGCAACTCCCCCTATTCCTTTCATTGCTCAGTTCCCGATGCGTGACGCTCAAAGTGACGCTGGGCCATCGTCAGCGCAGCAGATAATCCCTTCAGATTCAGGGAAAAATTGACGGGCGTCTGCCCCTGCAGATAGCGAATATCCATGCTGGTCAGGCCCTCGACCGCCCGGGCTCCGTCAATGTTAGCCTCGGCGAGGCACCCCTCATGGAGACAGCCGCTGAAAGGGAGTACCGTCGGCAGGAGGTTGTGATCCGGCGTAAAGGCCACGCCGTTCTCCAGATTCACGCCCAACGGCGTCCCGACGATCATGCGCACTTTTTTCATGCCGGAGGGGACAAATTTGACCAGCAGCGCGCGCCTGCCGGTGTCGGTGCGGGTCAACTCCTGAAAGACCTGGCAAGGCTGCTGCGCACCGGTACAGTCCAGTACCCAGGACTCAATCTGCAAGGGCCTCTCGCGCGCCTGAGCAATACTCCAGTGCTCATGCGAAGCACCTTGTGCAGTGGTCAGCAGAGTGCCCGCGGCTATCAGCAGCGCTGACAGTACGTATTGCCATTGCGGCATGTTATTACTCCGTAAATACCCTGGTGGTTGCATTGTGCGGATAACGCTATGTATTTGAGGGTTCAGCAGGCACTTACATATTATTTAAAATACTGTAATCCGCCATTCGCCACTGTTTATTCAGAAAGATAAAAACAACTGCCTCTTTACGCGGTTTTTTTTCATTGCTGAACTGCGTCAAATAATTCACGGTAATATACTGCCCGGCAGGGATATCGGCGGTACCGGGAAAGTTTTTATAAAGCGTATTCACGTACTGGCGCTTGACCAGACTGCCTAATTCCTGGTGTATCGCAGTTACGCTATTAATAAATGTATTGCGGGGCAGGTTCTTTTTAGCAAGATCAGAGGCGGCGTCCCAAACCTGGCCGATTTTAACCGGGTCATAAGTATCAATATCATGGACCACATTGTCAGCTACCTGATGAATTTGCAGGGTAATATCTTCCAGCCTCGCCTCCGGGAAAGGCGTATTGTCTGGGGCGGCCGCCTCGGCAGTGGTCGCCTGTGCTGAAGGTTGCGTATAATAGTGGTTGACCCCATATCCCGCGCAGGCCAAAAGCACCAGTGCAGCCATACCGGCCACGATTTTAAGGGACTTATTCATAACGACTCACTTAATTTACAAAAAGTAGTGCGCGTGGACCACAGGGTCCACGCTCAGGTCATCGCAGCAGGAATATATTCTGCACCGCTACGATTCAGTTATGCGGACAGAGAGTCCTTACATCGCTTTTTTGACAAATACGCTGCAGGCCTCATCCCTCCAGTAATAATGCTGTGCGAGATAATCCTTATCAAACACCACCTTAAACTGACAGGTACGCACAAGACCATTGCTCGGGAAGTGGAAGATATAGTCCCACTCGCGCACGAAATAGAACCCCTCTTTAAAGTGCGGCGACCCAATGAGCTGGCGCACCTGGGCTTTGGTCATGCCCGGGCGCAGTTTGGCCAGCGCCGCACCGTCCGGATAGCTCCCCTCTTTTTGCCCCATAGCGACTTTGCTGTCCGGATCGGGATAAATGATCTGTTCCGGCTTGCCGCTGTCGCTGATGTTGCGGCTGGTGTGCATGGTGCAGCCGGCCATCAGCAGGCATGCGCCGAGCGTCAGGGTCAGCCGGCGAAAATGTGTTGTTTTCATAAATACTCTCACTCCAGTTAAGGCCGCAGACTTACCACTGATACCCGATACCGATGGTGGCGCCCGTATCATTGCGGGTGTTAGTGCTGGCAGCGGCTTTATAGATCCACTTACCGTTGTCCGACGCGGTGGAATAGCCCATCGACATCGCCGACTCGCCCGCATAGGTGCCGCCACTCATGCTGAACATGCTGGCGCCCGGCTGATAGGCCTGAGGCAGACCGGCCATCGCCATCGCACTGGCAACGCCAGCCCGCAGCTTGTTCTGGACATGGTCAATGTGGCTCATCGCCTGACCAAATCGGTTGTCGGTGTAGTTGGTGGCCGCCGCAACGCCGGCTTTGAGCTGAGCAACGTTCGCCGCATCATCATCGTTACGCCCCGGCGCCACGCCGCTGAGGGTCCGGGAGCCGATATTCACCTCCCCAAGCGAGCTGCTCTGGCCGACAAACGCCGCCTGATAGTTGCTTTGGGCACCCTCGCGGGTACGGGACCCGGCACCCAGCGCGACGCTGTTCGCATGGGTGGCCTGCGCACCGTAGCCCACCGCCAGCGCACTCTCCGCGCTGGCCTGGGCGCGGTTGCCCACGGCAGTGGCGTTATTGGCGGTGGCCCGGCTGTCGTTACCCACCGCCAGCGCGTTGTCGCCGCTAGCCAGCGCGTTAGCGCCGCCCGCAGCCGCGTTGTGCCCGGGAACGGTTGGCCGCCTGGATTTGGCTGGCGTATCGACCTGGAAGAAGCCCGACTCAGTCTGCAGATTCGCCACCCGCTGATTGGTCTGATAGAGCTGGGAGCCATTCACGACGTCCTGACTGTCGGCAGTGAGCTGGCCGCCGCTGACGTGAGTGATTTTATTCCCACCGTTATCCAGCCCCTTATCCGTCAGAGTAACCGTCGAGGTGTCTCCGGTAATGGTGACACCGCCGTTGTTCACCGTGGTCGATCCGGCGGTAAGGGTATCCGCCGTAACGCTGCCGACCTTCAGATCGTTGCTCAACGCAATCTGCACCACACCGTTATTGTCCTTGCCGGTCTGGGTCACTTTGATGTTGTCATCCGCGCCGGTGAACTGCACTGAACCGTTATTGGCAATTTTGGCGTCGCTGCCGGATTGCGCTTTTACGGTCCAGCCGGAGTTGTTGACCGCCTCATTGACCTGACCGATCGCCTGGCTGAGCTGATCTTCCGTTGCCGCCTGACCACTGGTCGCGGTGCCGGTCCAGGTGGTATTGGCGAGCCCGCCGATTGTATTGGTGTTGCCATCAACGTGAACATTGCCGACGGTGACATCCCCGGCATTGACCGTGGTTGACGGACCGCTGCCGTTGGAGACAGTCATACCGGAGGCGGAGACCTCCGTGGCGTGCCCCGCATCGTCTTTCACCGCCACGCCGCCGGTGTTCACCGTCGTATTGCCGGTGGTGACGCTGTCCGCTGTGAGGTTCGGCGCCAGACCGAAAGTCAGATCGGTGCCGCCCTGCTCGTCGCGCTGCTGCACGATGCTCAGGTTGCCGTCTGTGTTGATCACGGTCAGCCCGCTGGTCGGCGAGACCTGGGCGCTGGCGCGCGCGCCGCGAGTGGTTTGGGTGGAGATATTCCAGCCGCTGTCGGTGACATTTTTGATGTTGCTGACGTCCTGGCTGACCTTGTACAGCTGGCTACCGTTTACCGCGTCGGCGCTGTTTTCGCTCAGCTCCCCGGCCGCGACGTTAATGATTTTGTTACCGCCGTTGTTAAGGCCCGCGCCGCTTAAGATCACGGTTCCCACACCGCCGCCAATGGTCAGACCGCCGTTATTCAGCACGCTGCTGCCGGTGGTGATACTGCTGAAGGTGGCATCCTTCGCCAGCTCGATGGTCAGCCCGTCATCGGTGGTTTTGGTGATGACGTTTTCACCTGACGTTTCACCGCTGCCCTGATAGGCACCCGTTACCGCCAGCGTCGTGCCGAGATCTTTATGCACCGGCGCGCCGGTATTGGCGGTGAAGTTCAGCCCCTTACTCTCGGTATTGCTCACCAGGCTGCTGATTTGTCCGCCGTTAACCGCGTCCTTGCTGTTGGCGGCAATGTCGCCGTCCGCCACATTAGTGACTTTATGGCCACCGTTGTTCAGGCCGCCGCTGCTCAGGCTGACGGCCCCCTCTCCGCTACCGATGACGACGCCGCCGTCGCTTATCACCGTACCGCCGGTGGTGAGGCTGCCTGCGGTGAGATCTTTTGCCAGGCCAAAGGTCAGCTCGGTATTGCCACTGGCATCAGCGGTGGGGGTCACGGTCAGGTTGCCATCGCGATTGGCAAACTGCACCTCGCTGCCCGGAGCCACCTGCTGCGCGGCGGTGACTGCGTCGCCGCTGCGGGTGCTCAGGTTCCAGCCTTTGCCCGCCACGGTTTTCACCTCATTCAGCTGGCCGCCGTTAACCGCATCGGTGCTGCCCTCTCCAACCTTACCGTCGGCCACATTGGTGATTTTGTTCCCACCGTTGTCGAGGCCGCTGCCGGTCACTTTCACACTGGAGCCCGACGCGGGATTGGTCACAGACAGCCCGCCATCATTGATGGTGGTATTGCCGGTTTTCACGCTGTCAAAGTTCGCGTCGCTGGCAAGCTCAATGCTCAGACCGTCCGCCGTGGTGCGGGTGATGACATTCTGGCCGGAGCTGGCCTTGTCTGCATCCAGACCGCCTTTAATCGCCAGGGTGTCGCCGAGCTTGCGCGTTACCGCATCGCCGCTGTTCCCGGCAAAGGTCATGCCTTTATCGACCTGGGTCTGAACGGTGTTGAGCTGCCCGCCGTTCACTGCGTCGGTGCTGCCCGCGCCGACCTTACCGTCGGCGACGTTGGTGATGGTGTTGCCGCCGTTGTCGAGGCCGTCCTTGGTCAGGGTTACCGGCTTATCGCCGCCGCTCACGGTCACGCCGCCGTCGCTGACGGTGGTGGTGCCGGTGGTCAGACTGCCTGCGGTGAGATCTTTCGCCAGACCAAAGGTCAGCGCCGTTTTACCCTGCGCGTCGCTCTGCTGGGCGATGGTCAGGTTGCCGTCGGCGTTGGCGAAGTTCACCTCGCCGCCCGGCGCCACCTGCTGCGCGGCCGCCGCGATGCCGCCGCTGGTGCTTGAGACGTTCCAGCCTTTACCGGCCTGCTGCTGAACGGCGTTGAGCTGACTGCCGTTCACCGCATCGGTACTGGTACTGCTGACCTCGCCTGCGGCCACGTTAACCAGCGTATTACCGCCGTTATTGAGTCCTTTATCAGTCAGGCTGACCGCGCTGCCCGCCGCGCCGCCGGCAATGGTCACTCCGGCGCCGTTGACCACCGTGCCGCCGGTGGCGACGCTGTCAAAGCTCGCGTCCCTGGCAAGTTCAATGCTCAGGCCGTCGGCGCTGGTGCGGGTGATGACGTTCTGACCGGAGCTGGCTTTGTCTGCATCCAGCCCGCCTTTAATCGCCAGGGTGTCGCCGAGCTTGCGCGTTACCGCATCGCCGCTGTTCCCGGCAAAGGTCATGCCTTTATCGACCTGGGTCTGAACGGTGTTGAGCTGCCCGCCGTTCACTGCGTCGGTGCTGCCCGCGCCGACCTTACCGTCGGCGACGTTGGTGATGGTGTTGCCGCCGTTGTCGAGGCCGTCCTTGGTCAGGGTTACCGGCTTATCGCCGCCGCTCACGGTCACGCCGCCGTCGCTGACGGTGGTGGTGCCGGTGGTCAGACTGCCTGCGGTGAGATCTTTCGCCAGACCAAAGGTCAGCGCCGTTTTACCCTGCGCGTCGCTCTGCTGGGCGATGGTCAGGTTGCCGTCGGCGTTGGCGAAGTTCACCTCGCCGCCCGGCGCCACCTGCTGCGCGGCCGCCGCGATGCCGCCGCTGGTGCTCGAGACATTCCAGCCTTTACCGGCCAACGCTTTTACGTCGCTCAACTGGCCACCGTTGACTGCATCGGTACTGCCCGTACTCACCTCACCGTCGGCTACGTGAGTGATTTTATTCCCGCCGTTGTCCAGACCGTTACCGGTAACATTAACCGCGGAGCCAGTGGCAGGATTGGTGACGGACAGGCCGACGTCGCTCACTTTCGTATTGCCGGTAGTGACACTGTCAAAGTTCGCGTCCCTGGCAAGCTCAATGCTCAGGCCATCGGCGCTGGTGCGGGTGATGACGTTCTGACCGGAGCTGGCTTTGTCTGCATCCAGCCCGCCTTTAATCGCCAGGGTGTCGCCGAGCTTGCGCGTTACCGCATCGCCGCTGTTCCCGGCAAAGGTCATGCCTTTATCGACCTGGGTCTGAACGGTGTTGAGCTGCCCGCCGTTCACTGCGTCGGTGCTGCCCGCGCCGACCTTACCGTCGGCGACGTTGGTGATGGTGTTGCCGCCGTTGTCGAGGCCGTCCTTGGTCAGGGTTACCGGCTTATCGCCGCCGCTCACGGTCACGCCGCCGTCGCTGACGGTGGTGGTGCCGGTAGTCAGGCTGCCAGCGGTGAGATCTTTCGCCAGGCCAAAGGTCAGCTGCGATTTTCCGCTAGCGTCCGGATCCTGCTGGTCGATAGTCAGGTTGCCGTCGGTGTTAGCGAGATTCACTTCGTTTCCGGCAATCGCTGCCGCCGCATGCGTCTCCCCGGCGCTGGTGCTGGAGAGCATCCAGGGTTTACCGCCGCCGGTGCCGGTGGAAATGTTGTTGATGCTCTCGCGCAGGGAGTAGAGCTGGCTGCCGTTCACCGCATCCTTACTGTCTGAGGCGATAGTGCCGTCGTTGACGTTGAGGATTTTATTGTTGCCGTTATCAAGGCCGTTACCGGTGAGCGTGACCGGGGAGCTTCCGCCTGCGATCGTCAGACCCTGATTATTGAGCAGGCTATTGCCGGTGGTGACGCTGTCAAAGGTCGCATCTTTCGCCAGCTCAATAGCAATGCCCACTTTGCCGCTGGCGTCGCTGTAGGTATGGGTTGTTACGTTTTCGCCAGAGGTCGCACCACCAGCGCTGTATCCGCCGGTCACCGCCAGAGTATCGCCAAGCTGGCGATTAACATCGGCGCCGCTGTTGGCGCTAAAATTCAGACCTTTTTTGACGTTGCTGTCGATGCCGCTGACCTGGTTGGTGATAAAAGTGTTGTTATTTTCCGTCTGGCCCAGCTTGGTGGCGACCGCATAGAGCTGGCTGCCGTTGATGGCGTCCGTACTGGATGCGCCAATCAGGCCCGCAGAGACGTTGGTGATGCGGCGCTCGCTGCCCACGCTGCCCACACTGATTTCACCCAGCGGGTGGCCGGTGGTGCTGAACTGAAGGTTTACCCCGTTGATCGTATCGCTGTTGTAATCGCTGAGCCCGGCAGACCGGGCCGTTGCGGTACTGCTGCCGCTGGCAACGGACCCCGTCCCCAGCGCGACGGAGTTAACGCCGGTGGCCTGAGCGCCGGTACCGATGGCGACCGCATCGTTGGCGCTGGCGCTGGCATTGGTCCCCAACACCACCGCCTTTTCACCGTTGGCATCGGACCCGGAGCCGATAGCAATCGCTTTTGCCTGGTGAGATGCTGCGCCGATACCGAGCACCAGAGACTGCTCTGCCAGCGCCTGGGAGCCGGTACCGATAGCAACGGCGTCGTTATTAGCCGTCAGGGCGCTGTTACCGAACACCAGCGAATTTTCTCCGTCTGCCCTGGAGTTGTTGCCGATAATGACGGCGTTGCTCTGGTTGGCGTTGGAGGTGTTACCTAAAACAATCGCATTATCTTTATTCGCGCTGGAATCGTTTCCCAGGACCACCGCCGACTTGCTGCCCGCAGCAATAGAGGAGTTTCCCCCCATGATGATAGAGTTGGTCGCGTTCGCATTGATGGTGGAATTGATACCGTAAAGAATTGAGCCATCCGCACCTTCGTCAATTAAAGCGCCATCCCCGTAGGCCATCGCCGTTTTCGGATACGCACTCGTCCCGTTAATGCCGTTGCCGTAACCTTTGGGAAGCGTTGCCGCCTGGGCGGGAATGGCCGAAAAAACAACCAACCCTGTTACCGCCGCGACTAACGCCCGTTTGCTATTTTTAATCAGTGACACTCGCGGTTTATTACTGGCCCGAGAAGTACTCTTAGTATGGCCCTTTGCAAATTCAGACGACACAATCCACTGCTGCCGCGAGTGGCACCAGACGACACGGTATATTTTATTCATTCTTTCTATCTCGAAATGATGACACTGATGAGCTTTACATAGTGTCAGCATCATACTAATCCTCACTATATAAACAACTGCCCAGAACTATCGTTTAAATCTGCATTTTCAACGGCAACTAAAGGATCCCATAAAATGCTCTACAGCTTTCACACAATAATAACAAGAAATTACTTAACAACATGTTAGAAAAAAACGATGGTTCTTATATCAAAATATTGACAACCATCATTTTTGCATAGACAACAAAACTTAAGTATTTGTTTTTATTGAATAAAAATAAATAAAAACAATTCTCATTTAATGAGATAAAAAGGCGAAGAATGCCGTGTGGAATCTATGCAAAAATAACACCCACTTTACTAAACTACATTTCATTAACAT
>OJYR01000202.1_pt1 | contig 21084 bp, 19 predicted proteins | sample 1600991 | NCBI WGS metagenome assembly OJYR01 (sample SAMN04436854, study PRJEB24849) | human gut metagenome | biome: human gut; feature: NICU; material: stool | host: Homo sapiens | place: USA: Saint Louis, MO | collected 2012-05-11
AAACCCCGCCTGCGCCTCTTCGCGCGCCCCCGGCACCTGCCAGCGGCGGCTCGCCTTCAGACCTTTGCTGAACACCTTCGGCGCGCGGGCGTCGGGCAGGGCGGCGAGAGCCGCGGCGCTGTTCGCCACCTGCTGCGCCTGCGCCGTCGCGCCGTGCATTGCGCTGGCGCTGACCAGCAGGCCAAGGGCCCAGATGGCGCCGCGGTGGGTATTGACGCCGCCGGTGGCGGCCAGCATCTGCTGTTCACCGTCGCGGCCCAGCCGGCCGACGGTTTCCCGCAGGGCGACATCGACCGGGCGCTGCCAGCTGTGCTGGGCCAGCCGGAGAAACGTTGGGGCCAGGCTGTGGGCCGAACGCTCCATCAGGCTGAGCGTCAGGTCGCGGTGCGCGCCGTTGCCCCGGCTGTCCACCAGACCCGGCTTCGGACTGAGTCGCGCTTCCTCGATCAGCGCATTGCGGGCGGCGTCCGCCAGCCTTCGGGCCTGCGCCTCGGCGTGAGTCTGTGACAGCTGTTTCATTACCAGCTCCGGAATTTAGCGGGTGGGTTGTACAGGCCGTCGGACCACTCGACGAGGTCGGCGACGCTGCCGGCGGCCAGCAGGGAGCGGGTGGCGTCGGAGCGGCGGATGCCCATATCTTCCGGGTAGGCCACTTTGCCGCTCTGGCGCAGGTCGGCGACGCGCTTCGCGTCAACGCCGAGGCCGATATCGGTGATCCCGGCTACCGCCGCCACCATCGCCCGGCGCTCTTCCACATCCTTCGCGCGGTAAAGGTAGGCGATACCCTCTTCGGTCAGAACGTGGGTCACGTCATCGCCGTAAATCATTACCGGCGCCAGCGGCATACCGGTGGTTTTGGCCACCTCAACGGCGTCGAGCTTCTCAACGAAGGTCGGCTTCACGCCTGCCTGGAAGGTTTCCACCATCTGGACGACCAGCTTCTTGCCGCGGGCCATCGGATCCGGTTCGCTGATCATGTTCAGCCAGGCGGGGGTCGCGTGGCGGCGGCCGTGGGGATCGTGGCCCATGTTTGGCGCGCCGCCGAAGCCGGAGAGGCGCCCGCGGGTCACCGTCGAGGAGTTGGCGAGGCCGTCAACCTGCAGGGTGGAGCCGATAAACATATCTACCGCGTACTGGCCCGCCATCTGGCAGAAGGCGCGGTTGGAGCGCATCGAACCGTCGCGGCCGGTAAAGAAGATGTCCGGACGGGCGCGGATATACTCTTCCATCCCCAGCTCGCCGCCGAAGCAGTGCACGCTCTCCACCCAGCCGCTCTCGATTGCCGGGATCAGCGTCGGGTGCGGGTTCAGCGTCCAGTGTCTACAGATTTTGCCCTTCAGGCCGAGCCGCTCGCCGTAGGTCGGCAGCAGCAGCTCGATGGCGGCGGTGTTGAAGCCGATGCCGTGATTGAGAGACTGCACCTGGTGTTCGGCGTAGATGCCCTTGATGGCCATCATCGCCATCAGGATGTGCTCCTGCTTGATCAGGCGCGGATCGCGGGTAAACAGCGGTTCGATAAAGAACGGCTTATCGGCGACCACCACGTAATCAATCCACGAACCCGGAATATCCACGCGGGGCAGGTCGCACTCGTCGTCCACCAGTTCGTTGACCTGGGCTATCACGATACCGTCGCGGAAGGCGGCGGCCTCCACCAGCGCCGGGGTGTCTTCGGTGCTCGGTCCGGTGTACAGGTTGCCGTGACGGTCGGCCTTATAGCCGGCGATCAGCGCCACGTTCGGGCAGAGATCGACATACAGGCGGGCGTAGAGTTCGATATAGGTGTGGATGGCGCCGATCTCCAGCTGGCCGTCCTGCAGCAGCTGCGAAATGCGCAGGCTCTGCGGGCCGGAGAAGGAGAAGTCCAGCTTACGGGCGATGCCCTTCTCGAAGATATCCAGGTGCTCGCTGCGCCCGACGCTCGGCATGATCATATGCAGATCGTGCACTTTTGCCGGGCTGACTTCCGCCAGCGTGCGGGAGAGAAAGTCGGCCTGCTTCTGGTTATTACCTTCGAGCACGACGCGATCGCCGGGGGCGATCAGCGTTTCAAGCGCCTCCACCAGCCCCGCGGTGGGAATTACCTTACCCTGCACCGGGAGGGCAGCCATGCGGCGCGCTTTCTCGCTGCGCCGCGTGTTCCATTCCCGGGCCGGACTCTGGCCTGTATTCATTGTTAACCTCCTGATTCAGCGAATCATTTTGACCTTCATTTCTGCTGTAATCAGTCTGGCCCAGGGCGATACGTTCATCAATTAAGCTGAGCAGACAATCGTTAGCCTGAGAGTAATGATTTTGGAAGTGATTATGTGACAGCGATCGATGCGCGGGGCGCGGAGGTAGACTACGCCGCGAAGAGGCGCGAGGGATTTTTAGCATTAACCAATGCAGATCTAACTTTTAACAAAAATATGACAATCCTACTATACATATAAAATATTATCTTTTATAGATTTGTCTGTTTTATCTTCTGATCCGGTGTATGACAACAAAAAAGAGAAGAGATATGGAACAGACATCTGGCAAGCAAAATGATGCCGCGCATCATGACAACAAACCGCAGTTTAATCGCTCCATCGGCCTTATCTCCAACTTCGCCCTCGGCTTCACCTATCTGTCGCCGCTGACGGCGGTCTACTCGCTGTTTGCCCTCGCCGTGACCCTTGCCGGGCCGCCGGCGATCTGGTGGATAGTGATTGTCGCCTGCGGCCAGCTGCTGGTGGCGCTGGTGTTCGGCGAAGTGGCCTCCCAGTATCCGATCACCGGCGGACTCTATCCCTGGGCGCGCCGCCTGTGGGGTAAAAAATACGCCTGGATAGCGGCGTGGATCTACCTCTGGGCGCTGGTAGTGACCATTACGTCCGTTGCCGAATATACCGCCACCTTCGTGGCTTCGCTGCTGCACTACGCCACCACGCCGGGCAATATGCTGCTCACCTCGGTGGTGCTGCTGATGCTGATGATGGGCGTCAATATGTCCGGCACCAAAAACCTCGCCCGGGTCGCCCGGATTGGCTTCTGGTGCGAGATCCTCTGCGTTATCGCGCTGGGTATTTACCTGCTGATTTTTCACCGCGCGCAGCCGTTCTCGGTGCTGTTTGACTCGATGGGCGTCCTCGCTCACGACGGCAGCTACCAGACCGCCTTTATGTCGGCGGCGCTGATGGGGCTGTTTATGTTCTTCGGCTTCGAAGCCTGCGGCAACGTTGCGGAAGAGGTGCAGAACCCGGGGCGCAAAATCCCGCTGGCGATGATCCTCAGCATCGTCTTCGGCGCCATTTCGGCGATTATTTCGGTGCTCGGCTATCTGCTGGCTTCGCCCAACCTGGTCAGCATCATTAACGGTAAAACCGCCGATCCGATCCCGACCATTCTCAACGAGGCGCTCGGCGCGGGCGGGGCGACGGTGTTTATCGTGGTGGCGGTGATCGCCATGCTGTCGTGCATACTCTCCCTGCAGGCGGCGCTGAGCCGGCTGATTTTCTCCTTCTCCCGCGACCAGATGCTGCCCGGCAGCGCCTGGATGTCCACGCTTTCGAAAAACAGCGTGCCCGATAATGCGATGATCGTCAGCTGTCTGCTGCCGGTGCTGATCTGCGTCTGGGTCTGGTTCCAGCCGGATAATCTGGCGCGCATTACCGCCTTTGCGGTGATCGGCATCTATATCTCTTTCCAGATGGTGGTGCTGGCGGCGCTGCGCCAGCGGCTGAAGGGCTGGAAGCCGGCGGGCGAGTGGAGCGTCGGCGGCTGGGGGATGCTGGTCAACCTGCTGGCGCTGGCCTACGGCGCGTGCGGTATCTGGCTGCTGGCGCAGCCGGCGGACAGCAGCAGCTTTATCGACCGCTGGACGGTGCTGGTGGGACTGGCGGTGGTGGTCGGCAGCGGATTGATCTATATGGCGCTGGCGCGGCCCTTCGGGCGCTCAAGCGCGCCGGAAAATGATGCAATTGAATATGCGCGCCGGCTGAGAGCGGGCCAGCCGTAGCGCGCCGCGTGAGGCTCAGGCCGCGTAAAGCCGGAAGTAGCTGTTGTGGAAAAGCGGCGCCGGCGGATCGGTTTCCAGCAGATCGCCGATGCGCCGCCGGGGGCAGGTCGTGACGATGATGCGCCCTTCGTGATTGGTCAGCACCACCGCCGGGGCATCCGCGCAGGCCAGTAGCTCCTGCTCCAGGCGGCTGACCAGGATATCGACGGCGGCAACGCCCAGAAACACGCCCCGCACGCTGACCGGCGCGGCGCAGGTCAGCGTGTAGGCGGTATTGCAGATATAGTCCACGTAGGGGCCGTGGATCCACGCTTTACCTTCGCCCGGCGGCTGGCTGAACCAGGCGAAGGTGCGGAAGTCGAGGCGCTGCTGCGTCGCCTGGTCGAGCTCAAGGCTGGCCTGCTCATCGCCGCCCTCGCGGCGATACCACCACTCCAGCAGCCAGTACGAGGTGCTGTCGATGTGGCTGGCGAATCCGGCCCCTGAGCAGTAGTCGGTCTGGCTGAGAACGGTTTTAATATGCCGGCGCAGATAATTTTTTACTGCGCTTTGCAGGAACATATCCGGCGCGCACTGCGCCTGGCCCGCCGCCGTCTGCTCAATCTCCTGCGCCAGCAGGACGGTGGCGTTGACGATAGTGCGGGTAATGTCCTCGATTTTGCTGATTATCGCCCTGATGGCGTCGGGTGAGCTCACGTTGCCTCTGCTTATCTACTGGCTGTGCTTTAATTTATTTTCAATAAGATACGATGTCAGGGCATCAATAAGGCGGGCGCTGATCTGTACCGCGAGGGGGGCATCGCGCGCGGCCAGCGCCTCCGTCAGCCGCGCATAATGGTCAACTACCTCGCGGTGTACTGCATCGCAGCGGTAAACATCGGCCGCCAGCGACGCCCACTCGGTCTGCAGCTGCAGCTCATGGCTTGCCAGACGCGTCGAGTGCGAACAGGCCGCGAGGGTCAGCAGGCAGCGGAGGTCGGTCTGTGCTCTCAGCTCCGGTGTGACCGCGGCGGTAAACATGGCCACGCACTCGCGAAAGCGGGTAATATCCGCCACCGTCATGCGCCGCGCCGCCAGCCTTGCGCTGTGGCTGACGACCGCGCAGTGCATCTCGCCGAGATCGGCAAGATACTCGGTGCCAATTGCGTCGAGCGGGTGCAGGCCGTCGTTTTGCGCTCCGGCGTTTTCGCACACGAAGCTGCCCCCGTTGCGTCCGCGCACGGTGTGGATCAGGTTGTTTGCTCTTAACGTATTGAGGGCCTCACGAATCGTGATATGAGATACGCCCATCATTTTCGCCAGGTCGGCCTCGTTGGGGAGTTGCTCATGAGGTTCCAGCAGACCGGTAATGATGGCGTTGGACAAGCGCTGAACTATCTGATCTGAGCGGCTGATCTGACCGATAGGCGCAAAAATAACGGCATGAGTAATCATAGTTTTCTGTCAGTGTCTCCCTGAAACAGCCTTCATTCTTAACACAGGCAAGGGGCACAAGGCGAGGGGATATTAGCAAGATCCTCCATTCATCCGCGCAGGCTGATGTATATTCTGAGGACTCTAAACCGTTCCTGAACAATGTCAGAAATAATTTTGCGGTATACCGTATCGTGCTGATTAATTGTCCATTCTCATGCAACATCACATTCTGAGCGTAAAGAAGTGCAAATACTTTGAGTTCCCTTATTCACTGTGCCAGAATCTCGCTGTGTTTAACTACTGAGGACAATTTTCATCCGCAAAGATGGGAAGCAACAACGCGGATAATTGTAATTTTATGGACATGTTGTTCAGAACGCAGACCTTTTACCTGTTTTCCGTTTTTAACCTCTTTTTCCTCCCTTCTGGCGAGCGGCACTGGCGCACATCGCTTTAGTCCTTCTCCTTGCTGTATCCGATAAATAATTAATTACCTGATTTGCATAACTGTGCAAATCGCGACGGATTATATTCTCAGGCAGGAGAAGAATATGTTTTACTGGATTTTATTAGGACTGGCGATCGTTTCAGAAATTATTGGTACGCTCTCCATGAAATGGGCCAGCGTCAGCGGCGGTCACGCCGGAATGATATTAATGCTGACGATGATTGCCCTCTCTTATATATTTCTTTCATTCGCTGTTAAGAAAATTGCGCTCGGCGTGGCTTATGCGCTGTGGGAAGGGGTCGGTATTCTGCTGATCACCCTGTTCAGCGTCACGCTGTTCGATGAGCCGCTCACGCTGATGAAGGGGCTGGGACTGGCGACGCTGGTCGTCGGCATCGTGTTCATCAAGTACGGCACGCGCAAAACGGCGCCGGTAAAAGCCGAGGTGAACCATGCAGCAGTTTGAGTGGATTCACGGCGCCTGGCTGGCTGTCGCTATCGTGCTGGAGATCGTCGCCAATATTTTTCTTAAATTTTCCGACGGATTCCGTCGCAAAGTCTACGGCGTGCTGTCACTCGCCGCCGTGCTGGCGGCCTTCAGCGCGCTGTCGCAGGCGGTGAAGGGCATCGATCTTTCCGTGGCCTATGCGGTATGGGGCGGCTTCGGCGTTGCCGCCACGCTTGCGGCAGGCTGGGTGCTCTTCGGACAGCGCCTCAACCGCAAGGGCTGGCTGGGCGTTGGCCTGCTGATTGCCGGTATGGTGATGATTAAACTCGCATAATACCGTAACGCCGCCCGTATATAAGGGCGGCGAAATATCCTGACTGTATTACGCTAAGTATTATGAGTAAAACGGGCCGGGTATCAATTATGTGCGGAAGCGTGTGTCATGTTTAATCCCTCGCGCTGGCGAAATGTCGCTACGGCGAGGACGCTGTGCGTGATGCTCTTCATGGCGGGGCTGGGGCTGCTTGTCTCGATTATCTATCTGCTGTTTCTCTCCCAGAGTCTGCTCAGCAGCAAAATTAATGAAATGGATACCCACCGCACGGCGATGTCGGTGGACGGCGCTATTCAGAGTTCCGTCAGTCGGGTGATGACCCTGGTGGTGGATAACGCCATCTGGGACGACGCGGTCTACAAAACCTATCCGCCGAATCTCGACAGCCGCTGGCTGTACGATACCTGGGGCGCGGGCATCAAGATCAATAATCTGTACGACGGCACTTTTGTACTGGATGAGCATTTCAACATTATCTGGGGAGCCTTTCACAGTCTGCCCTACGCCGGGCGCGACCTCAGCTTCTTTGGCCGCGGCATACAGGCGCTTATCGGCAACAACGCCGCCGCGCTCGCCAGCGGGCAGAAAAACGTGGCCGGCATCACCCGCACGCAGGAGGGGATTGCCTTCGTCAGCATCGGACTTATTCGCCCGATGAACGGGCGGCTGCAGGTTAAAGACGCCACCCGCCGCTATTTGCTGATCACCCGCCACCTCAATCCACAGATCCTGCGCGAGCTGGGGGAGACGTTTCAGATAGACTCCCTGCATTTTACCGCCACCAATACCAGCCCCTACAGCATACCGCTGCGCAGCGCGGCGGGCGACGTTGTGGGCTACCTCAACTGGCAGCCGCGGCTGCCGGGCGCGAAGGCGGCCATTGCGGCATCGCCGCAAATTCGCAAAATAGTCATTCTCGCCGCCGCGCTGATCCTGCTGTTTATTCTGCTCAGTAGCCTGGGGCTCTATAAGCTGGCCCGCGGTGAAAAGCAGGCGCGGGCCAGCGCCCTGACCGACTGGCTGAGCCATTTGCCTAACCGCCGGGCCCTGCTGGAAAGGCTTGAGCAGGAGAGCGAGCGCGGCGCGACGTATATTAAAACGGTGGTGTTTATCGATCTTGATGGTTTTAAAGACGTGAATGATATTTACGGCCACGATACCGGCGATGCGCTGATCGTCCAGGTCGCCGGCGTGCTACAGACGCAGGTGCCGGAGGGCGGCATGCTGGTTCGCCTCGGCGGCGACGAATTTGCCATGACCGTCAGCGGCGCCGGGGCCGCAGAGCAGGCGATGGCGTTTGCCCATCGCGCGCTGGAGAGCCTGACTGCGCCGATCCAGATTGGCTCGCGGACAATCTACATCAGCGCAAGCGTCGGGATCGCCAGCAGCAGCAGTGAGGGAGAAACCAGCTCCGAGCTGTTCCGGCGGGCCGATATCGCCATGTACCACTCTAAAATCAGCGGCAAGGGCCGCATTACCCAGTATGACGCCGAGCTGAATACCGCCAGAGAGCACCAGCTCAGCATTGAAAACGAGATCCGCCGCGGGCTTGAGCGGCAGGAGTTTGACGTCTGGTATCAGCCGATCGTTGATGCTCGCACGCTGGCGATGACCGGCGTTGAGGCCCTGGTGCGCTGGCCGCGCAGGCCGCAGGGCGAACTTAAGCCGGATGCCTTTATCCCTATTGCCGAGAGCAGCGGGCTTATTTATGCCCTGGGCCAGTTCGTTTTGCGCCGGGCCTGCGCCGATCTGCAGCCGCTGGGTAACGTGATGCTATCGGTGAATATTTCGCCGGCGCAGTTTCGCGATCCGGATTTTGAAAATAAGGTCGCCCAGGTGCTGAGCGCCTGCGGATTTCCGCCCGGACGGCTGCAGCTGGAGGTGACGGAAAACTATGTGCTGGGAAGCCCGGAGCGCGCCAGCGCGGCGATCGCTAACCTCAAAGCGCAGGGGATCTCGGTGGCGCTTGACGACTTCGGCACCGGCTATTCAAGCATCGGCTACCTGCGCCAGCTGGCGTTTGACAGCATCAAAATAGATAAATCCCTTGCCGGGCTGGTGGACTGCGATGAACAGGCCACCGCGCTGGTGTGCGGCACCGTGCGCATCGCTTCGGCGCTTGGCATGTCGGCGGTGGCGGAAGGCGTGGAGACCGAAGAGCAGATGGTGCTGCTGCGCCAGGCCGGCTGCGACCGGCTACAGGGGTACCTGTTCAGCGAGCCGCTGCCGATAGCCGGTCTGATCCTGAAGATGCAGACTACTGGCTGGCCAGCGCCTGAAGCTTATCGCGAAAGCCGGTGACCGCGATGGCGCGGTTGTCGGCGCGCTGGCGGTCTTTGGCCGACGGCGCCGAGCTTTGCACGCCAATGACCTGCCACTGAGCGCCGGTTTTCAGCATCAGCGGCGAACCGCTGTCGCCGGGCAGCGTATCGCACTGGTGCGACAGCACCGAACTCTGCGCCCAGCCGGTGACGATGCAGTCGCTGTGGGTATAGAGCGAATCGAGATGGTCGATAGGATAGCCTGACTGGGTGACCTTGCGATCGGCGGCCTTCAGCGCGGCGGTGAGGGCCGCTTTATCGCCTTCAAACAGCGGTACCGGGGCGATACCGGTCGGCGGATAGCGCAGTACGATCAGCGCAAAGTCCCACGCGGCGGCGGCGGGCGGGACAATCCAGCCGTCGCCGTCCGGCTTCAGCCTGCGGCCCAGCGTCGGCTCGACCCGGCCTTCAATACCGTGAATTTCATAGCGCCAGACGCCTTTTTGCGACACGAAGCGCAGCGCCACCGCCTTATCGTCTTTGCCGCGCGGCGGCGTCAGCAGGCAGTGTCCTGCGGTCAGCGCCAGGTGGGGGGAAATCAGGGTTGCGGTGCAGAGGTTGCCGCTGGCGGTCTCCAACTGGCCGATAGCGTCCCACGGGTGCTCGGTGGGATTGTTCACCTTAACGCGATCGTCGTGACCAAAAAACAGCGTCCTGATATCCTTCGCGCTGATCCCCGGATCATCGCCGCCGTCATCCGCGTGGGCGAGGGAAGTAAAGAGACATAGTGATCCCAGTAATACTGCTATCGTTCTGCGCATAACACTCTCTGGTGGGTAATTATGATTATAAAAAAGGTAACCCTGTGAGATTACTATAGACGGGATGAGTATAAAGTGGGAGTAAAATCAGCGAACTACGCTCAGTACAAAAAGAAGCGGGTGGCAACCAGGGCGCAGATAATCAGCAGTAGCAGGATGAGCTCAAATCGGTAACGACGCAGCATGATTGCTCTCCGGAAAAAACCGGCGCTTTATCAGCGCCGGTTTGTGATACAGGTCCGTACTCAGGTCAGCGAACTTATGCTGCCGGCTGAGCAGCCGGTTTTGCGGCTTCGTGCTTAACCGGTTTTTTGTGTGCTTTTTTAGCAGCCTGCGCTTTCTGAGCGGCGGCAGCCGGTTTAGCAGCGGCTTTCTTGGTGGTTTTGTGTTTTTTCGCAGCCTGTGCTTTCTGAGCCGGAGCCGCTTTTTTGTGTTTCTTAACGTGATGCTTAGCCGGTGCAGCGTGAGTTGCAGTTGCCGGTGCAGCAGCGGCGGCGGTAGTTTCAGCAGCGAAGGCGGCAGAAGAGAGACCCATAGCAGCGGCAACAACCAGAGCTAATACTTTTTTCATTGCGAATTCCTCGAAATTGGTTTCTTTGTTCAACCCCACTGCGGGGCCGTTGAAGAGACTATATGCCTGTCTTATCGGGGATTCCGTTGCTGATTGGTATCGGCGTGTAACGGTATGTACAAGGAGTTAATGGTGTTGCATGAGCGATCTCAGCGCTATCGTCAGTGATAAGGTGACGGCCGCGAGGGGGGAGGGAACAAAAATAGGGTTTTCTATTAATAGAGTAATGTTGGCGATTTTTTATATCGTTTTTTATTGAAAAAATAGCATAGCAACTTGCGGTTATTAAAAATTTATCAAAAGCAGATTAACTAATTAATCTGGATGGTTTTAGCTTTTATGGCTGCTACTCTGCGTTACTATGACCTTGGTCAATTGTGCTCATAAATTATCCAGTGTGCAAAAAGATACTCAGTACTATGCTTTTATCGCAACGGCTTCGTTGTGGATAATTATCAAGTAAGGATAAATAATGAAGGAATTGCCTAAAGTAGCAAAAAAAACGCTGGGTGAAATATCAGGTAAAAGTGTCAAACCGGTTGTAGCTGGGCTTGTTGCTGGCGTTATTGCCGGCGTAAGTTCTCCTGCGATGGCTTCTACTGCCAGCGCTCAGCTCAACATGGTTTCTCCCTCTCAGAACGAAGTTCAGAAAGCGGGTGAGCATAGTAATGCGGCCCTGATCATGGAAAAGCCGTCGCTTGATGGGCAGGTTTTTGCTGCGCATTACAGCCACTCCAGCCATGCAAGTCACGCCAGTCACTACTCCTGCACTCCCGGTTCGACCTGCTAAAAAAAGGCCAGCAGCAGCGCTGGCCACTCTGTGAGGTAGTAAATGAATACTGTAACGCAAGGGCAAAACAGTTTGGGAGATTTTTTCATGCTTCCACTCAATAAGACGCTGTATAGCACAGATGTGATAATGAAAACATGCTATGGTTTTACTGACGATTATTTTATTCATCTAATAAAAACCTCGGAAGAGCAGGTCGCGGTCTTTTTTTATTCTAAGGAAGATAGTGACTCAGTTGCCGTGATTAATCAGGCCGTGAAGGATTTTATGCATAACCTTCATGAAAATCAAATGCGAGAAATTATTTACAAGGAAACTCATGTACTGCATGAGGAAATTGTGCGTAAAGCATTTGCACCTGCTGTATTTTTAAAGTCATCGGTGTAGGACAATGAAAGTAATACTCGATGGCGATTTTTATACTTATTCTGCAATTGAGAATATGGCGAGTCAGTTTTCTGAATACATTACGGTAGAGGTTAGCCTCGCAGAAGGAATCGTGTTGCAAATGAACGTGCATGATGCTTACAAACTGCAGCGTAACGTCATCATCAATACCTTTCTTAATAATGTTCTGGAGTTAAGCATACAGGAGCATCTTGAAGATGAGCGTTGAGTTCCTGCCAAAAGAAGCGTTCAGCGCAGACCATTATCAGTTACTGCCATTTCGTTTTAGCCAGCTTTCCCGCGAGAAATACTTCCTGTCAACCGATTATGGCGAGTGGCTTTGTTTAGATAGCGCCCAACTGAACTCCCTCATTAAAAAAGAAAAGATAAGTGATCTGGACCTTTACTATGAGCTTAAAGCGAAGCACATTATTGCAGATAATGTCACTGAAGCGCATCTGACACACCTGGCTTCGCGCTATCGCACCAAAAAGGCGTTTCTTGAAAACTTCTCGCAGTTGCACATTTTTGTGCTGACTATCCGCTGTAATAACTCCTGTATCTACTGTCAGGCATCGCGCAAAAGTTGCCAGTCTGAAGCGGTACGTTACGATATGAGCCCTGAAATCCTGGAGAAAAGCATCGAACTGTTTCTCTCTATGCCGTCAGATAAGCTTACGCTTGAATTTCAGGGAGGAGAATCGACGCTCAATATGCCTCTCATTCGCCAGGCGGTAGCGTTAGTCAATCAGAGAAAGAACGATAAAGATATTCAATTTGTCGTCTGTACCAATCTTTGCGATCTCAACGATGACGATCTTGATTTTCTCATTGCGCATGCGTTTTCGCTGAGTACCTCTCTGGATGGACCTGAATCTCTCCATGATGCAAATCGTAAATTTGGCAAAACCGGGGCATGGAAAGCGCTTACGCAGTCGCTTGATAAAATTCGCCAGCGTAATGCCTTTGCGCAGGTAAGTGCGCTGATGACGACCACCCGACAAAGCTTGACAATGCATCGGGAAATCATTGATGAGTATGTCAGGCTTGGCTTTCGCAGCATTTTCATTCGCGAGCTCAATCCCTACGGCTTTGCACATAAGTATTTTCATAAAATTGGCTATACCACTGCGCAGTTTCTCGAGTTTTATGAAAAATGCCTCGATTACATTCTTACCCTCAATCATCAGGGCACCGTGTTTCGTGAATCGTACGCAGCCTTAATAATGAAAAAGTTGATGACGCCCTGGTCTACCGGATTTGTCGACCTCCAGTCTCCTTGCGGTTCCGGATTTGGTGTAACTTTATACAACTACGATGGCAATATTTACCCCAGCGATGAAAGCAGAATGATGGCAGAAATGGGTGACCATCACTTCAGGATGGGAAATATTTTTACCCACAACCCTGAGGCCCTATTTTTTGGTCCGGTAATGCAGGAGCTTGCGGCAGCAGGCGTCAATGATGCGCTGCCCGTTTGCGCTGACTGTGCATTTGCGCCCTATTGCGGTGCCGATCCGGTACGTCGTTATCAGGTGACAGGGTCGGTGTATGGTCGTCCCGGTGAGGATGATTTTTGTATTAAGAATCGCGGGATAATAAGTCTGGTGATTAAAAAACTTACCGAAGGCGATAGTCAGACCAGGCAATTATTGATGCAATGGGGGCTACAATGATTCCGGCTCAGGACACACTTTTTCTATCGGTCCATGCGCGCGAGGTCCTTCATTTCGACGTACCGCTATTTGGGAGAGTCGCAACATCCATCGGGTCCCTTTCCAGTGGCGGAATTCTCTCGCTTTGCGGCAAGCAGGATGATGTGCTGCCAGAGGCATATCAGGCTGCAGCCATAATTTGCACCGCCGATGATCCCAGACTCGACGTCCTCAAAGCACAGAATCGCATACCGCTGATCGTGGTCGAAAGGGATGCGATCTTCAGCGAAGGTGACGTTATTACCATCAGCCCGCGCGGACGCATACATCGTCTCTTTCGCGCACTTTCGTGCAATAATGCTTTGCTGGTCACGGAGGACTGCAACAATCTGTGCGTGATGTGTCCGCAGCCGCCAAAGCCAGAGTCTGCTGCCCGGCATGCGGTGAATGAACAGCGGATTGTACAGACGCTGGATTTGATTGACGATCTGCATTTTCCCGACTCACTTTGCCTTACGGGCGGCGAACCGACGATGCTTGGTGACGGGCTGATTCGCATTGTAGAGAAGATCAAAAACCGTGCCCCCCGGACACTAATCCACCTCCTTACTAACGGACGAGCGCTGTGCGATACGACCTATACGCAGCGTTTAGCCTGCGCCGGCGGCGACCAATTGCTCGCTGGAATTCCGTTATTCGGGCACGTGGCTGATATCCATGATTACGTAGTGCAGCGTCAGGGGGCTTTCGAGCAAACGATGGCAGGTCTGCTCAACTGCTTCAGATATGGGATTGATGTCGAACTCCGCATCGTGTTACAGAAAGATACCGTTCAGCATTTAACTGCATTGGCTGAGTTTATTGCCCATAATCTTTTTTTTGTTAAGCATGTTGCGCTGATGGGGATGGAAAACATGGGCTTCGCCAGGCTCAATAGAGATCGTGTTTTCATCGACCCATGGGACTATAGAGATGAACTCTCGCAGGCCATCAATCTATTCGCGCTTTATGGTGTAGATGTCCGGGTGTTTAATCTGCCGCTTTGTGTCGTTAATAGCGATACGCGACGCTATTGTGCGCAAAGCATCAGTGATTTTAAAAATGTCTGGCATCCGCAATGTGCCCGCTGTAGAAAACGGGAAATATGCTGCGGTTTTTTTAATTCAACAACGGAAAAGTTTTTTTTGACTCACCACATACGTCCCTTTACCGCATGAACAGTGCGCGCGGATCTGGCCGATATGGGCCAGATCCGCTGACGCAAGCAAGTTATAAATAACGCGCCGTCAAATGCTGACGGAAATAATCGCTGTTGAGCTCCTCGCCGGTGGCCAGGGTCAGCAGTTCGGCGGTGGTGAAGCGGCTGCCGTGCTGCCAGATATTCTGCTTCAGCCAGTTGAACAGCGGGCTGAAGTTCCCGGCGTTCAGATGGGCGTCGAGATCGGGCAGCGCCCGGCGGGCGGCGCTGAACAGCTGGGCGGCGTACATGGCGCCCAGCGTGTACGACGGGAAGTAGCCGAAGCCGCCGTCGGTCCAGTGGATATCCTGCATACAGCCGTTCTGATAATTTCCGGCGGTCGAGAGGCCGAGATACTGCTGCATCTTCTCATCCCACAGGCCGGGGATATCCTCCACCTCAATATCGCCGTCGATCAGCGCCCGCTCAATCTCATAGCGCAGGATGACGTGCGCCGGATAGCTCACTTCATCGGCATCGACGCGAATATAGCCCGGCTTGACGCGCTGGCTCCAGGCAACGAAGTTATCAAGGGTAAACGCCGGCTGGTCGCCGAAGCGCTGGCGGATGGCGGGCAGCAGGTGCTGCAGAAACGCCGGGCTGCGGCCGAGCTGCATCTCAAAGAACAGGCTCTGGGATTCGTGGACGCCCATCGAGCGGGCGTGGCCAACCGGCTGTCCGGCCCACTGCGGGGGCAGGTTCTGCTCGTAGCGGGCGTGGCCGGTTTCGTGGATCACGCCGAACAGGGCGCTCAGCACGTCGTTCTCGTTATAGCGGGTGGTGATGCGCACATCTTCCGGCACGCCGCCGCAGAAGGGATGGGCGCTGATGTCGAGGCGGCCGCGATCGAAGTCAAAGCCGAGCAGGCCCATGGCGTGCAGGCCGAGATCGCGCTGCTTCTCGGTCGGGAACGGACCCTGCGGGTCGAGACAGGGGCGCGAGGCCTGCTTATCGACCACCTCCTGCAGCAGGGAGGGCAGCCAGCGTTTCAGATCGGCGAATAGCACGTCGAGGCGGGCGCCGGTCATCCCCGGCTCGTAGATATCCAGCAGCGCGTCGTAGCGCGAACAGCCTTTGGCTTCGGCGCGGATCGCCGCTTCTTCCCGGCTGAGTCTGACCACCTCCTTCAGATTCGGCGCAAAGCCCTGCCAGTCGTTATTTTTACGCTGGCTGCGCCAGGCGTGTTCGCAGCGGTTGCCGGCCAGCGATTTGGCTTCCACCAGGCTTTCCGGCAGCAGGGCGGCCTGATCGTAGGCGCGCCGCATCTCGCGCAGGTTGGCGCGCTCGTCTTCGCTGAGGTCTTCCTGCTGCGCGGCCTCGATCCACGCGCCGACCTTTTTATCGGTCAGCAGCTGATGTTGCAGCACCCCAAGCTCCGCCAGCGCTTCGCCGCGGGCGCGGCTGCCGCCCGGCGGCATCATGGTGGCCATGTCCCAGCCGGCGATGGCCGAGAGGTGCGAAAAGCGCGACAGACGTTGAAAGGTGCGGACCAGCTGCGGGTAGGCGTGTTTTTCCATAGAACATTATCCCGGTTAAATGAGGAAAGTGGCTGACGGTTGTTGTACCACGAGACGGCGAGGAAGGCGATTGGCCCGTCTCAGCGACGGGCCGCAGGAGGAGACTTAGCGCAGGCGGAAGTGCAGCGCGCGTCCGGTGAGGAGCGCCAGCAGCAGCAGGGCGGCGATAAAGCCGCCGACGCCGTTCCAGCCCCACTGGTGCCAGAAGACGCCGCCCAGCGTCCCGGCAATACTTGAGCCGAGGTAGTAGCTGAACAGATAGAGCGACGACGCCTGGCCGCGGGCGCGGCGGGCGCGGGGGCCTATCCAGCTGCTGGCGACCGAGTGGGCCGCAAAGAAGCCCGCTGAGAACAGCAGCATGCCGGCAAAAATCAGCCACAGCGAAGAGAACAGCGTCATCAGCAGACCGAGCAGCATGACGCCGGTAAACATCAGCATCACCGGGCCGCGGCCGTAGCGCTGGCTGAGGATACCCGCCTTCGGTGAACTCCAGGTGCCGGTGAGGTAGGCGACGGAGAGCAGGCCTACCACCGCCTGGCTCAGATGCCACGGCGAGAGCATCAGCCGGTAGCCAATGTAGTTAAACAGCGTCACGAAGGCGCCCATCAGCAGAAAGCCTTCGGCGAACAGCAGCGGCAGACCACGATCGCGCCAGTGGATGCGGAAGTTGATAAACAGCGATTTTGGCCGCAGGGAGGCGGCGCGGAAGTGCTTCGATTCCGGCAAAATGCGCCAGAACATCAGCGCGGCGGCGAGGGCGAAAAAGCCGATGACCGCCACCGCCGCGCGCCAGCCGAAGAAGTCGGTGAACACCCCGGAGAGCAGGCGTCCGCTCATGCCGCCGATCGAGTTGCCGCTGATGTAGAGGCCCATTGAAAAAGCGACAAAGCTCGGGTGGATCTCCTCGCTCAGGTAGGTCATGCCCACCGCCGCCACGCCGCTCAGCGACAGGCCCGTTAGCGCGCGCATAATCAGGATGCCGTGCCAGCTGGTCATCATGGTCGACAGCAGCGTGCAGCAGGAGGCCAGCAGCAGCGCCGTGACCATCACCTGCTTGCGGCCAATCGCATCCGACAGTGGACCGGTGAACAGCAGGCCCACCGCCAGCATGCCGGTAGCGATAGAGAGCGAGATACTGGCGCTGGCGGGCGAAACCCCGAACTCGTGGGAGAGGACCGGCAGTATCGGCTGAACGCAGTAGAGCAGGGCGAAGGTCGCCAGCCCCGCCGTAAAGAGCGCCAGGGTGACGCGTATAAACTGAGGAGTACCGCGTTTGATAAAAGGCTGAACGCCGGAGCGTCCGACGGGGGATGTCTCTGTATCGCTGACGTCTGCTGTCGGCACGTTGTCAACGGTGGTAGTACGACTCACGGTAGGGTCCTTGGCTGAAAAATAAAACATGGGTCACATAATTAGCCTATGTGAAGGCCATTATTCTGTCTAATATATTACTAATCTTAAATGATACTTTAAAAATATGAATATCGAACTTCGCCATCTGCGCTACTTTATTGCGGTTGCCGAGGAGCTGCATTTCGGCCGCGCCGCCGCCCGGCTCAGCATCTCGCAGCCGCCGCTGAGCCAGCAGATCCAGATCCTCGAACAGCAGGTCGGGGGGCGCCTCTTCGCCCGCACCAACCGCAGCGTCAGTCTGACCCCGGCCGGAGAGCAGTTCCTTATCGACAGCCGGCAGATCCTTGCCCGCGTCGAAGAGGCGGCGGCGCGGGCGGCGCGGCTGCACCAGGGGGAAACCGGCGAACTGCGGCTCGGTTTTACCTCCTCGGCGCCCTTTATTCGCGCAGTTTCTGTGACCCTGTCACGTTTTCGCCGCCAGTATCCCGATGTGCATATCCACACCCTGGAGAGCAGCACCCGCGAACAGATAGCCCCGCTGAGCGAGGGGCGCCTTGATTTGGGCCTGATGCGCAAAACCGCGCTGCCCGAAACGCTGATGCACAGGGTGATCCGCCATGAACCGCTGCTGGCCACCGTGCACCGCGATCATCCGCTGGCGGAGCGGGCCTCGGTCACCCTCGGCGAACTGGTGGCCGAACCGCTGGTTTTTTTCGATCCCCACGGCGGGACCGGACTGTATGACGATATCCTGGGGCTGCTGCGGCCCCACGGCACGCCCGTCATCGCCCAGGAGGTGGGCGAGGCGATGACCATTCTCGGCCTCGTTTCGGCGGGGCTGGGCATTTCGATTCTGCCGGCCTCTTTTATGCGCGTGCAGCTCAACGAGGTCCGCTGGCTGCCGATTGCCGACAAAGAGGCGGTGTCAGAAATGTGGCTGGTGTGGTCGAAACATCACGAGCTGAGCCAGGCGGCGCTGCGCTTTCGCGAACAGCTGCTGCTGGCGGCAACCGTCGATATTTTCGAATGAAAATCGGGAAAAATTGTGCAGTAAATCACAAGCCTAAGTAAAAGTTTGACGATTTATAACGAAGTGCTTCACCATAGGGAAGTTTATTTCGAAGCGCGAAAATAAAGGGAGCCCGCAGTGGGAGCAGAGAGCCAGCCAGGACATATCGATCAGATCAAACAGACCAATGCCGGCGCGGTTTATCGGCTCATCGATCAGCTGGGGCCCATTTCTCGCATCGATCTTTCCCGACTTGCCCAGCTGGCCCCCGCCAGTATTACCAAAATCGTACGCGAAATGCTCGAGGCGCACCTGGTTCAGGAAACGGAGATCCAGGAGCCGGGCAGCCGGGGGCGACCGGCGGTGGGGCTGATGGTGGAGACCGATGCCTGGCACTACCTGTCGCTGCGCATCAGCCGGGGAGAGATCAATCTCGCCCTGCGCGACCTCAGCAGCAAGCTGGTGGTCGAAGAGCAGCTGCCGCTGGCGCTTGAGGACGAGACGCCTTTTCTGCAGCGCATCATCGGCATGATTGATGCGTTCTTTATTCGCCACCAGCATCGGCTGGAGCGCCTCACCGCGATTGCCATCACGCTGCCGGGCATTATTGATACCGAGCGCGGCACCATCCACCGCATGCCGTTCTATGACGACGTCATCGACGTGCCGCTGGGCGAAACGCTGGCCTCGCGCACCGGCGTACCGGTCTATCTGCAGCACGATATCAGTGCCTGGACCATGACCGAGGCGATGTTTGGCGCCTCCCGCGGCGCGCGCGACGTGATTCAGGTAGTGATTGACCACAACGTCGGCGCCGGGGTTATCACCGACGGGCGCCTGCTGCACGCGGGCAGCAGCAGTCTGGTGGAAATCGGCCATACTCAGGTCGATCCCTACGGCAAGCGCTGCTACTGCGGCAACCACGGCTGCCTGGAAACCATCGCCAGCGTGGAGAGCGTGCTGGCGCTGACGCAGCTGCGCATGAAGCAGTCGATGAGTTCGATGCTGCACCAGCAGCCGCTGACGGTTGAGTGGCTGTGCGAGGCGGCGCTGAAGGGCGATCTGCTGGCGCGGGATATCATCAGCAGCGTCGGCGATCACGTCGGGCGCATCCTGGCGATCATGGTGAATTTATTCAATCCGCAAAAAATCCTGATCGGCTCGCCGTTTACCCAGGCCGCCGATATTCTCTTTCCCGCCATCAGCGCCTGCATCAACCAGCAGTCGCTTCCCGCCTACAGCCGGCACATCGTGGTCGAGAAAACCCAGTTCCTTAACCGCGGCACGATGACCGGCGCGGCGCTGGTAAAGGATGCCCTCTATAACGGATCGCTGCTGATCAGACTGTTACAGGGTTAACAAATTTTCATTGCTAACGTAAAAATTGCGCTACCTCAAGCTGGCTATTCAGTTCATCGCGTAAAATTCTGACGCTCGGGATAATCACACTAGTTAATGTTCTTTGCGGCAAATTTGGAGTCAGTCATGCTTAAGCGTTTTTTTATTACGGGAACGGATACCTCGGTAGGTAAGACGGTGGTGTCGCGCGCGATGCTGCAGGCGCTGTCCGCCGAAGGCAGAAGCGTGGCGGGCTACAAGCCGGTGGCTAAAGGCAGTAAAGAGACGCCGGAAGGACTGCGTAATAAAGACGCGCTGGTGCTGCAAAGCGTCGCCAGCATTGAGCTGCCCTACAGCGCCGTCAATCCTATCGCGCTCAGCGAAGAGGAGAGCAGCGTGGCCCACAGCAGCCCCGTTGATTATACCTTGCTGTCGGCAGGCCTTGCCGCGCTGGAAGGTCAGGTAGAGCACGTGGTGGTTGAAGGCACCGGCGGCTGGCGGAGCCTGATGAACGACATGCGCCCGCTGTCGGAGTGGGTGGTGCAGGAGCGCCTGCCGGTCGTGCTGGTGGTCGGCATTCAGGAAGGGTGCATTAACCACGCCCTGCTGACCTCGCAGGCCATTGCCAGCGACGGCCTGCCGCTGGTGGGCTGGGTGGCGAACCGCATTAATCCCGGCCTTGCCCACTACGCCGAAATTATCGACGTCCTCAGTAAAAAGCTGCCGTGCCCGCTGGTGGGCGAGCTTCCCTATCTGCCGCGCGCCGAGCAGCGCGAGCTGAGCCGCTATATTAATCTAGCGGCGCTCCGCGATGTGCTGCCGGTAAATTGAGTCGCTGCGCAGCGTCTGCGACAGCGCTGACGCCACGACGCAGGCAATAAGCAGTCCGGGCAGCAGCGCATACTGTCCGGTCATCTCACAGATCATAAGCGTTGACATGATTGGCGCATGCGTCGTTGCCGCGAGCAGTGTCGCCATTCCGGTCAGCCCCATCAGCAGAACCATCGCATCGCCGCCGGGCAGCCAGATGCCCCAGATGCGGGCAAACAGCATACCCGTCGCCATCCCCAGAAACAGCGTCGGCGTAAATACGCCGCCCGGCGCGCCCGAACCGCTGCTGGCCAGCACTGCCAGAAGTTTACAGATAAATACCCCCGCAATCAGGCTAAACAGCGGCGGTGCCAGCAGAGAGTGCTGCACAACGCTGTAGCCGTTGCCCCACACCGTCGGCGTGATAATGGACAGGCCGCCGACGATCGCGCCTCCCAGCGCCAGCTGCAGCGGCGGCGAGAGCCTGAGCCGTAAAAAGAGAGCGTGACAGCCCGCCATCAGCCAGATAAGCGCCGGGCCGCACAGGCCCGCCAGCAGGCCGGTTAACAGCATCAGCGCGTAATCGCGGGCGTCTGGCGCGGCGCTTAAGTGCACGCTGTACAGCGGCGCGGTGTCGCCGCTGAGCAACTGCGTCACCAGCAGCGACACCACTGCAGCCACCACGACCGGGCCCAGCGAGGCCA
>OJYR01000214.1_pt1 | contig 19627 bp, 17 predicted proteins | sample 1600991 | NCBI WGS metagenome assembly OJYR01 (sample SAMN04436854, study PRJEB24849) | human gut metagenome | biome: human gut; feature: NICU; material: stool | host: Homo sapiens | place: USA: Saint Louis, MO | collected 2012-05-11
GAGCTTGGCTCTCACCCGACGCTGATGGCGAGAGCCGGCGGCCGCTACCGGGCGCTGGTCGAGGCGCAGCGGGCAGATCCGGCGGCGGAATAAAATTTACCTTGCGACCCCGTTGCCAGCGTGGGCGCTGAAGCGCTATAAATGTCTGCTCAATAATTATTATGTTATAACATATCTATTATTCAGGGGAGTCCTATTCATGTGCACGTCCGCGCGGACCCGTCCGCAACTTAAGCCGCTCGCTGCGGCGCTTATCGCCGCCCTCTGGTCGCTGCCGGCGCTATCAGAAGATACGCTGACCGTCGTCGGCAGCAGCGGCGATGCCGATGGCCTGCTGGCGAAATCGACCCGCAGCGCCACCAAAACCGATACGCCGATTCTGGAAACCCCGCAGTCGGTATCGGTGATCACCCGTAAGCAGATGGACATGCAGAACGTGCATTCGCTCAACGATGCCCTGCGCTATACGCCGGGCGTCGCCGCCGGGCAGTGGGGCGGGGTGAGCGCCTTCGATCAGTTCTCGATTCGCGGCTTCAACTACGGTTCGACCGGGTTCAACGACCAGTTTCTCGACGGACTGCGGATGAACAACGGCGTGGTCTACGGCTTCCAGCAGGTCGACCCGTTCCTGCTGGAGGACATTAGCGTCCTGCGCGGCCCGGCCTCGGTGCTGTACGGCCTGGCAAGCCCCGGCGGGGTGATCGCCATGAACAGCAAGCTGCCGGTGGCGCAGAGCATTCGCCACGTGGAGCTGGAGGCCGGAAACCGCGAATACCAGCGCGGCTCGTTCGATTTTGGCGGCAAAGCGACCGACGACGGGCGCATTCTCTACCGCATCGTCGGCACCGCCGACACCAAAAATGGCCAGGAGTACGGCACCTCCGCCCGCCGCTGGGCGCTGGCGCCGTCGATCACTTTCCTGCCCGACGACTACAACAAGCTGACCCTGTACGCCCGCGCCCAGCGCGATCCGCGCATGGGGGCGCAGACCTCGCTGCCGGTGGAGGGCACGGCGAAGTATAACCCCAACGGCAAGCTGCCGACCGACGCCTATCCCGGCGATCCGCACCACAATACCTTCTCCCGCCGCCAGGCGGCGGTGGGTTATAGCGCCGAGCACTTCTTTAATAACGACTGGTCGCTGCTGCTCAACGGCCGCTACAGCGAGAATACCTCGAAGTACCATGCGACTATTTTTGGCGGGCTGCACCAGGATGATATGCGCACCATCGATCGCGCCCAGGCGGCATCCGATGAGCACTTCAACACCATTAACCTCGACAACCAGCTGCACGGGCGCTTCAGCACCGGCGAGGTCGATCACCAGCTGCTGGCGGGGATGAGCTGGGACCGTTTTAACGGCCACGCCAACTACGCGGGAGGAGCCGCCTCGCCGCTGGATATTTACGATCCGGACTACCGTAATCCGGTTTATGGTCCGCTGCAGGACTATCAGAACAACCGGATCATGAATACCCAGACCGGGCTGTACGCGCAGGATCAGCTGAGCTGGCAGAAGTGGCGCGGCACCTTCGGCGTGCGCCACGACTGGTCGAGCCAGCGCAACACCAACCTGATGGATAAGAGCGATCGCAGCCGCCAGCGCGACGAAGCCACCACCTGGCGTGCCGGGATCAACTACCTGTTTGATAACGGCGTGGCGCCGTACTTCACCTGGGCCCAGTCGTTCCAGCCCACCAACTCCACCGACCGCAATGGCCGGATGTTCGATCCGTCGCGCGGCGAACTCTACGAAGCGGGTATCAAGTACCGGCCGACCTTTATGGACGCCTTCTTCTCGATTGCCGCCTTTAACCTGACTCAGGATAAAACTCTGGCCACCGATCCGCGCTTCCCGCAGGCCTTTGTCCAGGACGGTAAAATCCGCTCGCGCGGCGTTGAGCTGGAGGCCAGAGGCCAGGTGACTGAGCAATTCAGCGTTATCGGCGCCATGACCTGGCAGGACGTGGAGTACGCCCAGTACAGCGACCGCGACGTGGTCGGCCGCCGGCCGCTGCGCATCCCCAGCCGCTACGGCTCCCTGTGGGTCAACTGGCAGGCGCCGGAGGGCACTGCGGTGTCCGGCCTCGGCGCGGGCGTCGGCGGGCGCTTCAGCAACGGCACCAAGGGCGGCACGATGGAAAACCAGTTCAGCACCGCCGGCTACGGGGTGATGGACGCGGAGGCTCACTACGATCTGGGCCACCTGCTGCAGAGCCTGAAGGGCGGCAGGGTGCAGCTCAACGTCGATAACCTGACCAAGCGCGACTACGTGACCAGCTGCTTTACCTACTCACAGGGCTGCTTCTGGGGCGCCGGGCGAACGGTTGTCGGGAAGGTTATCTGGGATTTCTGATGTAGGGCGGCGCCTACGGTTATCCTTGGTGGAAAACGCCCGGCGGCGCTGCGCTTGCCGGGCCTACGGTTGGCCGTCCTGCGGATGCAGGCCGGGTAAGCGCAGCGCCACCCGGCAAAGGGCCGCGCTGCGCTCGCACGCGGTTGAAAATGCCCGGGGCGGGGGCGCAGGCTACTTCGCGGTCACCCGCCAGACCGCGTTCCCCACGTCGTCGGCGATAATCAGCGCGCCTTCCTTATCCTGATCCAGCCCCACCGGCGCGCCGTAGAGTTCCTTCTCATCTTTAGAGACAAAGCCGCTGACCGCGCTCTCGGGCAGGCCCACCGGCTTGCCGTCTTTAAAGGCGACGAAGCTCACCCGGTAGCCGTTGAGCGGCGAGCGGTCCCAGCTGCCGTGCTCGCTGATAAAGGCGCCGCCGCGGTACTTCTCGCCCAGCGCGCTGCCGGTGTAGAAGTGCAGGCCCAGCGGCGCAACGTGGGAGCTGAGGGCGTAGTCGGGCTTAATCGCCTGCGCCACTTTATCCGGGCGCGGGGGCTGCACGCGGCGGTCAACGTGCTGGCCGAAGTAGCTCCACGGCCAGCCGTAGAAGCCGCCCTCCTGCACCGAGGTGAGATAATCCGGCACCAGATCGGCGCCTATCTCATCCCGCTCGTTGGCTATCGCCCACAGCCTGCCGCTCTGCGGCTCCCAGCCGAGCCCTGTCGGGTTGCGGATGCCGCTGGCATAGATGCGGCTGGCCCCCGTAGCGACATCCACCTCCAGGATCGCCGCGCGCCGGTACTCGACGTCGAGGCCGTTTTCGGTAATGTTGCTGTTGGAGCCGACGCCGACGTAGAGCTTCTTACCGTCCGGGCCGGCGAGCAGGCTCTTGGTCCAGTGGTGGTTGATGGTGCCCGGCAGGTCGGCAAGCTCGCTGCCCGGTTCGCGAATCTCGGTTTCGCCGGTTTTATAGGGATAGCGCACTACCGCATCGGTATTGGCCACGTAAAGGTTGTCGCCAATCAGCTGCACGCCGAAGGGCGAGTGCAGGTTTTGCAGAAAAATGTGCTTCTCCCAGCCGCCGTCGCCCCGGCGCAGCAGGGTGATGCGGTTGCCGCCTTTCGCCCCTTTGCCGGACTGATTTTTGACCACGCCGGCGATCAGCTGTTTCGGCGTCGTGGTGGCCTCTTCGCCGGGGCTGTTGCTTTCGACCACCAGAATGTCGTCGTTGGGCAGGACGTAGACCATGCGCGGGTGCATCAGGCCGTCGGCAATCTTCTCTATGCGCAGGCCCGGGGCTACCTCGGGCTTAGCGTCCCCCTGCCAGCCGACGCCTTTCGGCACCTGCATAGGCGGCAGCAGAAAATCCTGGGCTTTCGGCAGCTGCGGGTCCGGGCCCATCTGCTGCTCCGGGGTCAGTTTCGCTTTTTCGTCGCAGGCGCTGAGGGCGAGGGCGAGGGTTATCATCGCCGGGATGAAGAGCAGGCGGTTAGTCATGACGATCCTCCGTGACGTGGCCGAGCGAAAGGGCGATGTTGGCCACCAGCAGGCAGCCGACCGTGATGGCGGAGTAGATAACATTCTGCGGCGCAATGGCGTAAGCATCGCGGCTGTGAACGAAGCTGTTGAGAATGGCGGCCACAATCGCCACCAGGTTCAGCCAGACCTGAAACAGATTAATCAGCCGGGGAATGATGGCGAATATCAGGCCAAAGGCAATCAGCCAGCTGGCGCTTTTTCCCCACATCACGTTAGTGCTGTAGAGATAAATAATGTCGAAAATAAAGGCCGCGATAAAAAGCCCGTAGGGAATAGGGTTAAGCAGATTATAAATAACCGCCGCGAATCGATTTTTCTGCGGATAACTATTTTCACGCATTGTGTCTGAGTCCTCTTCATGGCAAAGAATTAACGAAACTGGCGAGGGCAGTAATTCATTTTTACTGGCGTATCGGAGGCGTTGCTTTTTTGTTGTATGGAACTATCGCAGTATACATTCCATTAACAAAATCAGTATGCCGATTCAGAGAAATCTGTTTTCCCGAAATAGCGGTAGCGAAGCGGAATTTCAGCAGAGGATCACCTGCCTTATAGGGCAGGTGAGGTTGAGGGAGCGGTTAATCGCGAATGGCGCGCGCCCGGGCGTCGTTTTTATTCTCCAGCAGGCGGCTTGCCAGCACACCGGCCATCATCGAGCCGTTGACGTTCAGCGCGGTGCGCGCCATGTCCACTACCGGTTCAATGGCGATAAAAATGCCCACCAGCGCGACCGGGAAGTTGAGCGTTGACAGCACGATCAGCGCCGCAAAGGTGCCGCCGCCGCCGACGCCAGCCACGCCGATGGAGCCGAGCGCAATGGCCGGCAGCATCGCGGCGAGAAAGGTGAGCGAGAAGGGATCGATGCCCAGGGTCGGGGCGATCATCGCCACCATAATCGCCGGATAGATCCCGGCGCAGCCGTTCTGCCCCATGCTGGAGCCGAACGAGGCGGCGATGTTGGCAATGGTATTCGGCACGCCGAGCTTCTCCTGGGAGGTAATCGCCAGCGGGATCGACGCGGCGCTGCTGCGGGAAACGAAGGCAAAGGTCAGCGCCGGCCACACGGTTTTGTAGTAGCGCAGCGGGTTGCGCCCGGCCAGCGTGAGCAGCAGCGCGTGGACGATAAACATCATCAGCACCGCCAGATAGCAGGCGGCGATAAAGCCCAGCAGGCTGACGAACTGTTCCATCCGGTAAGAGGAGAACACCTTCGCCATCAGGGCCATCACGCCGTAGGGCGTCAGGGCGATGACGATGCGCACCATTTTCATCACCCAGATCTGCACGGCGTTAATCCCGGCGCTGAGCTTCTCGCCCTCTTCCGGCACCTCCTTTTTCACCTTCAGCAGCGCCGCGCCCGCCAGCAGGGTGAAGATAACGATGCCGATCACCGATACGCTGCGCGCCCCGGTCAGGTCGAGGAACAGGTTGGTGGGGATAAGCGAGGTTATCAGCGCCGGCAGCGAAACGGCCTCGGTTTTGGCCACGTCGTCGGCGGTAAGCGTGGACTGCAGGTGCGCGAAGGCGCTGGCGTCAAGCCCGATAGCGCGGGCGGTGAGCAGGCCGATAAAGCCGGCGATCATCACCAGCAGCATACAGCCGACGACGGTCAGCGACATCCGGCCAAGCCCGGCGCCGTGCTCCAGCTTATTGATCGCCGAGAGGATCGAAATAAAAATAAGCGGAATGGCCACCAGCTTGAGCAGGTTAACGTAGCCGTTGCCGACGATGCTGTACCAGTCGATCACCCGGCGCCCGGCGTCGGCGCCGATAAAGTGCAGCGAGACGCCGATAAGCGCGCCGAGAAACATGGCGATAAAAACGCTTTTGGAGAGCGAGTCTTTGCGAAGATCGAGTGTAAAGATGCCGTAGCTGCACAGCAGAAAGAGCGCGATATACGCGGCGGTGGTAAACATGATGTAGCCTCTTGCCCCATTCAGCACCTGAAATGCCGGAAAGAGAGGATGAAAAGTAAAACCCGATCCCGCCCGGGACCGGTGCCGCCGGGGATTATAGAGAGTTAATGCCTTAATCACTACTGTTAATAAGTGTATTATCCTGCAAGCGGCGCGATATCAGGCATGTATTGGCGGCGAGGAGCTTTGCCGGAAGCAGAAGATCTGCTTCCGGGGCGGTTAAGGGAGCGGATACTGTCTGAAGGCAGGCTGGCCGTTGAAATGGGCGCTGAAGGCCTGAATGCGGGCAAACGCCTGCGCCTCTACGACCTGCGGCAGCATACGCTGAATAAAGTCCCAGACCGCGGCGGCGGTCACCGCTACCTGATCGGCCCGCCCGGTGGTCGGGCGGCCCGCGAGCAGCGTCTCCCACTCGCCGCAGGCGGCCAGCAGCTGGCGGCTGACGCGGTCAATCCACGGCTGATGGCGCTTCTCTTCCGGGCGCAGCCGGTGTTCGTAGACGTACTGCACGGCCTTTTCGCAGGCAACCAGTATCACCCCCAGCAGCTGAAGGTCGGCGGCCCGCGCTGCAGGCTCGGACGGCATCAGCCTGTGCTGCGGCCCGGCAAGCGATTCGAAGTAGTCAATAATCAGCGTCGAGTCCATCAGGCGCGTGCCGTCATCGAGCAGCAGGGTGGGCGCTTTCACCAGCGGATTGAGCGCGGAGAAGGCCTCCATGTCGCTGAACACCGACAGCGGTAAATGTTCAAATTCAACCTCATAGAGCGCAAGCGAGATTGCCGTGCGCCGGACGTACGGCGAGTCGAGCATACCGATAAGCTTCATTCCTGCTCCTTTGCAAAGGGTTATTGGCGTCTTTCAGAAATATTCATTTTGCCTGCATATTCTCTCCCCTGAACAGAGCGGAGAGGGCAGTAAAACAGCGGCGGTCGGGCGTTTGGCCCTCAAAACAGCACCATATGCAGCACCCCGCGCAGCGCAATCCCGGCAATGGCGGCAGGGACCACGAAGCGGAACAGGCGCACGAAGCGGGCGCTGACGCCGAGGAAAATGCCGATGCCGGGCAGGTCAAAGGTCTGCACCAGCAGCCCCGCCGAGGCGTTAAGCTGCTGAACGGTCACTTTTCCGTGCTGCGCCATTTCCGAAATAATGCCGAAATAGGCGGTGCCGCCCGCCACGCACTTCACCAGCGCCGGCAGGACAAAGTTTTGCGGGATCTGCAGCCACGAGAGCAGGGGCATCAGCAGGCGCTGCAGCATCTCGATAGCGCCCGCCGCCTGCAGCAGCCCGACAATCGTTAAGGACAGAATCAGCATCGGCACCGCGCCGAGCGCCAGGCGGATGGCATCCGCTCCCGCGCTGTTGATCACCGCGATAAGCCCGCGCCCGCTCTGCTCGTTATCGGGCAGCACTTCGGCGCGGGCGTTTTCGGCGAGGGAGAGCCGGCGCCCGCTGACGTACCAGCAGAACGCCGCCGCGCCCAGGCCGCCGATGATTGAGATAGCGATGGCCGCCGACCAGTGCAGGCCAAAAGGGGTCAGCGGATAGAAGACGTTGCCCTGGCCCATGGCAAACACCATCGCCAGGGTGGCCGCCATCTGGCGGTCGGAGACGCCGCGCTTGTCCATGATAGCCAGCGTGGCGAGCGGGGCGGCGAAGCTGACGAAGTTAATCTGGATCAGCGCAAAGGCGCTCATGCCGGTCAGGCCAAACGGTTTGAGCAGCGGCGCCAGCCAGCGGACGATGGCATCGAGAATGCCGCGGACTTCGAGGTACTTCATCACGATCAGCATCACGACCATGATCGGTAAAAGGGTATAAAGCGCAACGTCGACGGAGGACTTTCCCGCCGACATGATGATGCCAATAACGTCCATGGATAATCACAGTAATCAGGTCAAAGCGTGGCGCCATCATAGCGCTGCCGCCGGCAGCCGCACAATCGGAACTGCGCCTTTACCCGCTAACCAGGCTGCACAACGCTTCGCCCGCCGGGGGCGTTAACAGCCGCGCGTGGGGCCAGCCGCCGTCGCCAATGCGCTCGCGCAGGCAGGCGTCGAACAGCCCCAGCACGTGTCTGGCGGCGGGCGATTCACCCGCCAGCGGCAGGGCAAAGCCGAGGGTACGCGTCAGCGGCGGATCGCCTACCGGCGCGCAGCAGAATGTCCCGCAGGCGCACGCCTCCTCAATGGCGATGGCGGGAAGCAGGGTCATCCCGGCCCCGGCCAGCACCAGCTGTTTCTGGACGCTGAGGCTATCGGTCTCCGTCACCACCTTCAGCGCCGCGTTCTGCCGCCGGGCCGCGCGCTCCGCCAGTCTGCGGATGCCGTGGGGCAGCGGCGGCAGGATCAGCGGCGTTCGCGCCAGCGTCTGCCAGCTTACGCCGCCCGCCGGCAGCGCCGCATTGCCCGGGCCCACCAGCCAGAGAGCCTCCTCCAGGCTGGGGATAAAGCGGTGGTGCTCCTCGTCGTCGGCGTAGACCAGGGCGCAGTCGATGCTGCCCCGGCTCAGCCCTTCGCGCAGGTGGCCCGCGTAGCCGCTGACGATATTCAGACGCAGGGCGGGAAAGGCCGCGGTGACCCGGGCATAGAGCGGCGCCGAGAGCAGGTCGCAGAGGCTGGGCAACATGCCGAGCGTGACGCTGCCGGACACCTGCTGGACGCTGGCGCTTATCTTATACCGGGCCTCGCTCAGCTCATCGAGGATGCGGCGGGCGTGTCCGGCCAGGATCTCGCCCGCCGCGGTAAGGACCATTCCGTGCGGGGAACGGTCGAACAGGCGGGCGCCAAACGCCTCCTCAAGCAGCTTTATCTGGCGCGAGACGGCGGGCTGGACGAGGTGCAGCTGCGCCGAGGCCTTCGTCACGTTGCCGGTGTCGGCGACGGCCAGCAGCGCCTTGAGCATTTTGATGTCCAGAAGCCCCCCTTATACCGATAGCTGATTGCTGCTATGATGTAATTCTATTGTAAATCACATGTTATCGATGGTTATGCTGGCGATCCACAACTGACGGCGAAAGGTATAACCATGATCGCAGAAAACAGAGAGAGGGCGGACTGGCAGCAGGCGGTGTTTGACGCCCTGAAGCAGGGCGGCATTGCGCAAATCGCCTACGTGCCCGATGCCGGGCACAGCAAGGCGATTCTCGCGGCGAAGGCCGATCCCGATATTGCCGATGTGGTGCTGACCACCGAGGAAGAGGGCATCGGCGTGGCGGCGGGGGCCTGGCTCGGGGGGCAGCGCGCGGCGCTGCTGATGCAGAGCAGCGGCGTTGGCAACTGCATAAACATGTTCTCCCTGCTCTCCAACTGCCAGTTTCCGTTCCTGACCCTTATCACCATGCGCGGCGAGTACGCCGAGTTTAACCAGTGGCAGGCGGCGATGGGGCTGAAAACCCAGGCGGCGCTGGAGCTGATGGGCATCACCGTGATGCGCGTCAGCCGTCCGGAGGAGGCGCAGGAGATCGTCAGCGCCGCCGTGGATGCGGTATTTGAGGGCGGGGCGCAGATTGCCGTCCTGCTGTCCCAGAGTCTGATTGGCCGTAAAAAATGGCTGCGCTGAGGGAGGGGAATATGAGCCACATTGACCGCCGGCAATTTGTTGCCGGACTGATTGCGCAGATCCCGGATGCGCTGATCGTCACCGGCCTGGGATCCGCCGCCTATGACGTCTTCGCCGCCGGCGACCGGGATGAGAACTTCTATCTGTGGGGGGCGATGGGCGGTGCCGCCGCCACTGGTCTGGGGCTGGCGCTCGCCCGGCCCGAGCGCAAGGTGGTGGTGGTTACCGGCGACGGCGAAATGCTGATGGGGATTGGTACTCTCGCCACCATCGCCGCCCGGGCGCCGGATAATCTCAGCGTGGTGGTGCTGAATAATGGCCACTTCGGCGAGACCGGGATGCAGCCGAGCCACACCAGCTGCGGCACGCGGCTGGAGAGCGTGGCGCAAGGATTCGGGATTGCCCACACTTTGACGCTGGAGAGCATCGACGGGCTTACGGCGCTGGTGGCGCAGATCCAGGCCCGCTCCGGCGCGGTGTTTGCCGATGTGCTGATTGCGGTGGATGAGCCGCCGCGCAGGCTGCCGCCCCGGGACGGCAGCTTTGTGAAAAACCGCTTCCGGCGCGCCCTGGGGCTGAGTCCATTTTAACCGTTCTGCGCGGCCGCCTCCCCGGCGGCCGTCGGCGGTGTTACAGAGTGCACATCTGGCCCCGCCGCCGGCGCGCAGGTGTGCCAGGTTTAGTACGCATAACAACACCGCGGGGCTGCCCGATGCATTTTGATATTACCGACCTGAAACTTTTTCTCGCCATCAGCGAAGAGGGCAGCCTGACGCGCGGCGCAGAAAAAACGCACCTCTCCGCCGCCTCGGCCAGCGTGCGCATCCGCAATCTTGAAGAGAGCATCAACGCCCGTCTGCTTTACCGCAGCAGCCAGGGCGTGGCGCTGACGCCCGCCGGGGAGACCCTTCGCCACCACGCCCGCCAGCTGCTCAACCAGATGGCGGTGATGCGCAGCGATATGCAGGAGCACGGGAAGGGCATTAAGGGGCTGGTGCGGATCTTTGCCAGCATTACCGCCGTGGCCGAATACCTTCCGCCGCTGCTGAGCCGCTACCTGGCGCAGTACAGCGATGTGGATATCGATCTGCGGGAGTACCCCAGCCCGGAGATCGTGCGCTCGGTGCTGGAGGGGAAGACCGATCTCGGCATTGTCGCCGGCAGCATTACCACCGACAGCCTTGAGCTTCTGCCCTTTCGCACCGACCGGCTGGTGCTGGTGGCGCCGGTCGATCATCCGCTGGCGGAGAGAAAGAGCGTCAGCTTCGCGGAGTCGATGGCGTATGCGCAGATAAGTCTGCCGGAGGGGACCGGCATGTACGAGTTTATCCGCCGCCAGGCCGAGCAGGCCGGCAGCGCGCTCAAGATCCGCATCCAGGTGGGTAACTTCGAAACCTTCTGCAGAATGGTTGAAGCGCAGGTGGGGATCGGCGTGATGCCCTACTCGGCGGCATCGCGGCTGGGGCAGCTGCACCGTTTTGCCATTATCGATCTTAACGACCTCTGGTCCCTGAGAAGGCTCCATCTCTGCGCCCGCCGCTTCGACAGGCTGCCCGGCTACGCCCGGCAGCTGGTGACGCTGCTGATGCCGCCTTCTCAGGGCGCGGGCTACATTCCCGTGTAGTTGGGGCCTTCTCCGCCCTGCGGCGCGGTCCAGGTGATATTTTGCCGGGGATCTTTGATGTCGCAGGTTTTGCAGTGGACGCAGTTCTGGGCATTAATCTGCAGCCGCGGCGCATCGCCCTCGTTCACATACTCGTAGACCCCGGCGGGGCAGTAGCGCGCCTCGGGGCCGGCGTAGGTCTCCAGGTTGACGGCCACCGGAATGGCGCTATCGCTCAGGCGCAGATGGACCGGCTCATCCTCGTCGTGCCAGGTGTTGCTCAGGTAGACCGATGAGGGCAGATCGAAGGTGATTTTACCGTCGGGTTTGTCGTAGATTTTCGCGCTGCAGCGGTCGGCGGGGCGCAGGGTCAGATGATCGGCGACGCTGTTTTTGACCCGCCACGGCGCCTTTTTCACGCCCAGCCTCGGCAGCAGCCAGTGCTCAACGCCGGTCATCACCATCCCCACGGCGCGGCCCTTCTTGAACCAGGGTTTAAAATTGCTGCCCTGTTCCAGCTCCTGCCACAGCCAGCTCTCCTGCAGCCGGGTCTGGTAGGCGCTGAGGCTGTCGTGCTGCCTGCCGCTCTGCAGGGCCTCAAAGACCGCCTCTGCGGCCAGCTCGCCGCTTTTAATCGCCGCGTGGCTGCCCTTGATGCGGCTGGCGTTGAGGGTGCCGCTGTTGCAGCCGATCAAGAGACCGCCGGGAAAGCAGGGCGTCGGCATGGAGGGGATACCGCCGTTGTTGATGGCCCGCGCGCCGTAGCCCAGGCGTTTGCCCTGCGCAATGTGGCGGCGGATGGCCGGGTGGGTTTTCCAGCGCTGCATCTCCTGGTAGGGGCTGAGGGTCGGGTTGGGGTAGTCCAGGCCGACGACCAGGCCGAGGGCCACTTTGTTATCGTTCAGGTGGTAGAGGAAGCCGCCGCCGAAGGTCTCTTTATCCATCGGCCAGCCCGCCGTATGGATAACCAGCCCCGGCTGGGAACAGGCTGCCGGGACCTCCCACAGCTCTTTGATGCCGAGGCTGAAGCTCTGGGGCGCTTTGCCGTCGTCAAGGTGAAAGCGGGCAATCAGCGCCTTGCCCAGCTGGCCCCGCGCGCCTTCGGCAAACAGCGTATAGCGGGCGCGGATCTCTATCCCGCGCTCGAAATTTTCCTTCGGCGTGCCGTCCCGGTGCAGCCCCATGTCGCCGGTGGCTATCCCGACGACGCAGCCGCTGTCATCATAGAGCACTTCGGTTGCCGGGAAGCCGGGAAAGATATCGACCCCTGCCGCTTCCGCCTGGCCGGCAAGCCACTTCACCAGATTGCCGAGGCTGATGATGTAGTTGCCGTGATTGCGCAGATTGTCGGGCACCAGCAGGTCCGGCGTGCGCAGCGCCCTGTCGCGGGTGAGAAACAGCACCTCATCCTGCGTTACCGCCTGGGTCAGGGGCGCGCCGCGCGCGCGCCAGTCGGGAATAAGCTCGTCGAGGGCGCGCGGATCCATTACCGCGCCGCTCAGGATATGGGCCCCCGGCTCGGAGCCTTTGTCGATAACCATTACCGACAGGTCGGCCCCGGCCTCGTTGGCCAGCGATTTCAGGCGTATTGCGGCGGCAAGTCCCGCCGGACCGGCGCCAACAATCAGGACATCGCACGCCATCGTTTCTCGCGGCGGCTGTGCTTGCGGGTGTTTTTCGTTCATCTCTTGCTCCCGTACTCTGCGCAAGGTGCACAGAGGTCAGTTTTGGCTATCGGATATCAGGGCCGGTTTGCGGCTTCTTATTTGCGTCAGATCTTCAACTTTGCCGTCGCCGTCAAGCCAGCCGTGTTTCTGCAGGTTGGGCAGCAGCAGGGCGGCAATCAGCGACAGGCAGGTCATCACCGCCACGTAGATGAAGTAGTTACTCTCAATGCCCTGCGAGCGGGTCCAGAGGGCGACGTACTCCGCCGTGCCGCCGCACAGGGCGTTGCCTACCGCGTAGGGCAGCGATACCCCCAGCGCGCGGATGCCCGCCGGAAAGAGGTCGGCCTTTAGCACGCCGGTGATGGGGGTGTAGAAACTGGCGATCAGCAGCCCGGCGGCCACCAGCAGCAGCGCCGACCAGACGTCCGTCGCGCCGCGCAGGAGGGTCATCAGGGGGATCACAAACAGGGTGGCGAGCACGCCGAAAATGATCATGCTGGTGCGGGAGCCGATGCGGTCTGCCAGGGCGCCGAACAGCGGCTGGACGACCATAAACAGCACCAGCGCCGACGTCATGATCAGGCCAGCGCTCTCCGGCGACATGCCGACGGAGAGCACCAGGTACTTCTGCATATAGCTGGTGAAGGTGTAAAAGTAGAGCGAGCAGCCCATGGTGATGAACAGGGTCACGGTGATGGCGCGCGGATATTTCATCAGCTCGCGCAGGGTCCCCGCTTTGGTGTGGGCGCTTTTTTTCGCCACCAGCGTCTCCGCCATGTGGCGGCGAACGTAGACCACCGCCAGCGCGCTGAAGGCGCCGATGAGAAAGGGGATACGCCAGCCCCAGGCGTGCATCTGTTCTGCGGTCAGCAGCAGCTGCAGGAGCGAGATGGTCAGCAGCGCCAGCAGCTGGCCGGCAATAATGGTCATATACTGGAAGGAGCCGAAGAAGCAGCGGGTGCCCTTGCGCGAGATTTCGCTGATGTAGGTGGCGCCCGTACCGTACTCGGCCCCGACGGAGAGCCCCTGCATCAGCCGCGCCACCAGCAGCAGCGCCGGGGCGGCGACGCCGATACTGGAATACACCGGCATCACGGCGATCAGCAGCGAGCCGCCGCACATCAGAAATACCGACAGGACCATCGCCACCTTGCGTCCCTTATTGTCGGCGATATAGCCAAAGATCCAGCCGCCAATCGGGCGCATAAAAAAGCCGACCGCAAAGATCCCGGCGCTCGCCATCAGCTGGGTCGTCTGATTGCCGTCGGGGAAAAAGAGCGAGGCAAAATAGATGGCGGTATAGGCGTAAATAAAAAAGTCGTACCACTCCACTAAATTACCCGCGCAGGCGCTGATAATAGAGGTGATGCGGTTTTTATTACTCAGGACATGGGTTCCCTCGGGAACGGGTAGTTCTCTGGACATAGGGGATGCTCCACATTAGTCGTCAGGGTAAGATGTTTTTATTTTTTAAGGGTCAGATAATGTTATTTTTTTTCAGCTGGCTAATCTGTTCCGGCGCATAGTGCAGCTCGGCGAGTATTTTTTGCGTATGCTCGCCGAGCGCCGGCACGGCGGTCATTTGCGCATCGTCCGCGCTGGCGATGCCGGGCGGCAGCAGGGCCGGCACCGGCCCTGCCGGGGTATCAATGGTGACCCAGCGCTGGCGCGCCCGTAATTGCGGATGCTGCCACAGGTCTTTTAATTCATTCATTCTGGCATTAGCGATTTGCGCCGCGTCGAGGCGCTGCAAAATATCTGCCGCCGGATAATCGCGAAAGACGGAAATAATAATTTCATTCAGCAGTTCGCGGTTTTTTACCCGCAGCGAGTTGCTGATAAAGCGCGGATCGTCCGCCAGCGCCGGGCGGCGTAATACCGTTGCGCAAAAGCGCTGCCACTCGCGCTCATTTTGCACCCCGAACAGCACCGATTCGCCGTGCTGCGCCGGAAACGGGCCGTAGGGATAGATGGTGGCGTGCGACGCGCCGGTGCGCACCGGCGGCTCGGCGCCGTTAAAGGTGTAGTAGAGCGGGAAGCTCATCCATTCGGCCATGCTCTCCAGCATTGAGATATCAATGCGCTGTCCCCGGCCGGTGCGGCTGCGCAGGTTCAGGGCCGCCAGGATGTTGGTCAGGCTGTACATGCCGGCGGCGATATCGGCAATCGAAATCCCGGCTTTGGCGGGCGTATCGGCGCTGCCGGTAACGCTGAGAAAGCCGGATTCGCTCTGGATAAGCAGGTCGTAGGCGCGCTTGTCCCGGTAGGGGCCCGGCGCGGCCGGGCTGTCACCGTAGCCGGAGATATCGCAGACGATAAGCCCGGGATACTGCGCCGACAGGCTCTCCCAGTCCAGCCCCATGCGCGCGGCGGCGCCGGGAGCGAGATTCTGGATAAACACATCGGCGCTGCCGATCAGCCGGCGCAGCACCGCGCTGCCTTCGTCCGACTTCAGGTCGAGGGCGATGCTCTCCTTCGAGCGGTTGGTCCAGACGAAGTGGGAGGAGATGCCGTTGACGCGCTCGTCGTACCCGCGGGCAAAGTCGCCGGTACCGGTACGCTCGACCTTAATGACGCGGGCGCCGAAGTCGGCGAGCTGCCGGGTGCAGAAGGGGGCGGCGATCGCGTGTTCGATAGACACCACGGTGATCCCGGATAGCGGTAGCTGTTTCATGATCTTTCTCCGGCGGTTGCGGTCAGAAGGAGCGCGGCAGTTCCAGCACGTGCTCGGCGATGTAGCTCAGGATCAGGTTGGTAGAGATCGGCGCCACCTGATAGAGGCGGGTTTCGCGGAACTTGCGCTCCACGTCATATTCGGTGGCAAACCCGTAGCCGCCGTGGAACTGCAGGCAGGCGTTGGCCGCTTCCCAGCTGGCTTTGGCGGCCAGATATTTCGCCATATTGGCCTGCGCGCCGCAGTTGAGGTGCTTGTCGAAGAGTTCGCAGGCCTTAAAGCGCATCAGGCTTGCGGCTTCCACCTCGATAAAGGCCTCGGCAATCGGGAACTGCACGCCCTGGTTCTGGCCGATGGGGCGGCCAAAGACTTCGCGCTCGGAGACATAGCGGGTCACGCGGTCGAGGAACCAGTAGCCGTCGCCGATGCACTCGGCAGCGATCAGCGTCCGCTCGGCGTTCAGCCCGTCGAGGATGTAGCGAAAGCCCATGCCCTCTTCGCCGATCAGGTTCTCTTCCGGGATTTCGAGATTTTCAAAAAACAGCTCGTTGGTTTCGTGGTTCACCATATTGGCGATCGGCCGCACGGTCATGCCGCTCTTCATGGCCTCTTTAATATCCACCATGAAGATGGACATCCCTTCCGACTTGCGCCTGACCTCCGCCAGCGGCGTGGTGCGGGCCAGCAGGATCATCCAGTCCGAGTGCTGAACGCGGGAGATCCACACCTTCTGGCCGTTGATAACGTAGCGTCCCTCTTTTTTGACCGCGGTGGTTTTGATTTTGGTGGTATCCGTCCCGGTAGTGGGTTCGGTGACGCCCATCGACTGCAGGCGCCATTCGCCGCTGGCGATGCGCGGCAGCCAGAAGGCCTTCTGCTTTTCCGAGCCGTGGCGCAGCAGGGTGTTCATGTTGTACATCTGGCCGTGGCAGGCGCCGGAGTTGCCCCCGGAGCGGTTAATCTCCTCCATGATAATCGATGCCTCCGTGAGCCCCAGTCCCGAGCCGCCGTAGACTTCCGGGATCAGCGCCGCCAGCCATCCCGCGGCGGTCAGGGCGTCAACAAATGCCTCCGGATAGGCCTTCTCTTCATCAATTTTGCGGTGGTACTCGTCGGGAAACTCGCTGCAGAGCGCGCGAACCGCGTCGCGAATATCCTGGTAGTTATCCTGTTCAATGCTTTTCATCTTTTTTCCTCAGTTAATCTGTACCGTGGCCTTCATCGCCGTCTGGCCGTCGGGGCCGGTGGCCCACAGGGTGGCGGTATCGCCATCAATGCGCCCGTTCAGGCGCACGGGAGCGGGGCTGAACAGCGGCGACAGGGCGCGGAACGCCATGCTGCGGATCTCTGCCGCCGGCGCGTGCTCGCGCAGCAGGTCCATCAGCAGGGTGGCGGTCAGCGGGCCGTGTACCACCAGGCCGGGGTAGTGCTCTTCCCGGGTAACGTAATCAAGGTCGTAGTGAATGCGGTGGGTGTTAAAGGTCAGCGCCGAGTAGCGAAAGAGCAGCCGCGGATCGGGGAGGATCTCGCGGCTGAACTGCGCCTCCGGCAGCGGGGCGCTGGCCCGTCTGGCCGCCGGCGCTCCGGTCACCGCCTCGCGATAGACGATGGTGTGGACCTCGGTGAGCAGATCCCGCTCGCCGGCGCGGTAGCGGTGCTCTACCTCGACGAAAACCAGCCGGCCGCTGGCGCCCTCTTTTTCCTCGATGCCCTTCACCTGCGAGGTGCGCTCAACGCTCTCCCCGAGGCGAAGCGGGCTGTGCCAGGTCAGCGTTCCGGCGGCCCACATGCGGCGCGGTAGCGATACCGGCGGCAAGAAGGCCCCTTTCTGCGGATGGCCGTCGGCGGCCAGGGCCGACTGCGGGTCCGCCGGCAGGAAGTAGAGCCAGTGCCACAGCGGCGGCAGCGGCGCGCCGCTGCGCAGATCGTCGCCGCTGCGGTCGAGGGTGGCGGCCAGGCGGCGGGCCGGGCCGGGCACCAGCAGATCGGTCAGGCGCTGCGCTTCGGGCCGCCAGCGGTGAAGATCGGGTGCGTGCATATCGTGTACGTGCATAAAAGGCGCCCTGTGTGGTCAGAGTTTGCGGATAAGTTCGGGAACCGCGTCGAAAACGTCGGCGACGAGGCCGTAATCGGCCACGGAAAAAATGGGCGCATCGGGATCTTTATTGATAGCCACCACCACCCCGGACTCCTTCATGCCCGCCAGATGCTGGATGGCGCCGGAGATGCCGAGGGCGATATAGAGTTTGGGGGCGACGATTTTGCCGGTCTGGCCCACCTGGTAATCGTTGGGGGCGTAGCCGGCATCCACCGCGGCCCGGCTGGCGCCGACCGCGGCGCCGAGCTTATCCGCCAGCCGGTTGACGATCTCGTCGAACGCCTGGGCGCTGCCCAGCGCGCGGCCGCCGGAGACCACGATGCCGGCGGACTGCAGGTCCGGCCGATCGCTTTGCGTGACCTGGCGGCTGACGAAGGCGGCGGCGGCGGTGCCTTCAACCGCCTCGCAGTGTTCAATCCGGCACGCTTCGCCGCTGTCGGCGGGCGGGAAGGCGGTGGGGCGCACGGTGATCACTTTGATGGCGTCGTCGCTGCGCACCGTGGCGATCGCGTTCCCGGCGTAGATGGGCCGCTCAAAGGTGCTGGCATCGACCACCCCGGTGATGTCGCTGACCTGGAATACGTCGAGCTTCGCGGCCACGCGCGGCGCGCAGTTCTTGCCGAAGCTGGTGGCGGGGAAGAGTACCGCCTGATACTGCCCCTCGCGCCTGGCGAGGAAATCGAGCACCTGGCGCTGCATATTTTCCGCCAGCGGCTCGGCAAACTGCGGGCCGCAGGCGACGAAAACCTGCGACACGGGCTGCAGGCGGCTGGCGGCCACCGCCGCCTCTTCTACCTCGGCGCCCACCAGCAGCAGATGCACCTCGCTGCCGATGGCCGCTGCGGCGCTCACGGTATTGAGGGTGGCGGGAAGCAGCGCGCCGCCGCTCAGTTCGGCAATGACTAAACTGGTCATGACTCTCTCCTTAAATCAGCTGTTCGGCGTTTTTGAGTTTGCTTACCAGGGCGTCGACATCGTCCACCATGACCCCGGCGGCGCGGGCGGCGGGCTCCTCGACGCGCAGGGTCGTCAGCCGCGAGGTCGTCGCGACGCCGAGGCTTTCAAGGCTGCGGCTCTCCAGCGGCTTCTTCTTCGCCTTCATGATGCTGGGCAGGCTGATGTTGCGCGGCGCGTTGAGCCGCAGATCGGCGGTGATCGTCGCCGGCAGCGTCAGCCGCAGGGTTTCCAGGCCGCCGTCCACTTCCCGGGTGACGGTCGCGCTGCCGTCGGCAAGGGTGATTTCGCTGGCGTTGGTGGCCTGGGGAAGATCGCGCAGGGCGGCAAGCATCTGGCCCACCTGGTTGCAGTCGTCGTCGATAGCCTGCTTGCCCAGCAGGATCAGGTCAGGGTTTTCTTCGTCGCACAGGGCGGCCAGCGCTTTGGCCACCGTCAGCGGGGCGAGGGCGGCATCGCTCTGCAGGTGGATGGCCCGGTCGGCCCCCATTGCGAGGGCGGTACGCAGCACGTCGGCGACCCCGGCGCCGCCGGCGGAGACGGCGACAATCTCGCCGATCGCCCCTTTCTCCTTCAGGCGCACGGCCTCTTCGACGGCGATTTCGTCAAACGGATTGATGCTCAGCTTAACGTCCGCGGTATCAACCCCGGAGCGGTCCTGCCTGATGCGGATTTTGACTTTGTGGTCAACGACCTGTTTTACACAGACTAAGGCTTTCATTTCTCTCTCCTGCTGCGGGGCTACGAAAAACGGTGGGCGAGGATGCGCTTTGCTTTCTCAAGCACCGGCTTATCGACCATCTTCCCGTTATCGCTGACGGCCCCGTAAGATGACTGACTCAGACTCAGAATGTTGTCGGCCCAGGCTATCTCCTCGTCGGAGTAGCCGAAGACGTTATTGACGCAGGGGACCTGCGCCGGATGGATGCAGAGCTTGCCGCCGAAGCCCATTTCGCGGGAGTGGGTGGCGTCGAGCACGGTGCGGTCGGTATTGCGAAACTCGGTGGTGACGCCATCGATGGGGGGCTGCAGCCCGGCCAGGCGCGAGGTGAGCACAATTTCCGTGCGCACGGCAATCAGCACCCGATCGTTATCCGCCATGCCGGTGTCGAGGCTGAAGTCGAGGGTGCCGAACGCCAGCCGCTTTACCCCCGGCGCCTGGCTGATGGCCTGCAGATTCCTGAAGCCGCGGGCGCTTTCGATAATCGGATAGACGCTGGCGCAGCGCCCGGCAACGGCGGCAACCTGCTGCGCGCTTTCGGCCTTCGACAAAAACGCCC
>OJYR01000215.1_pt1 | contig 19610 bp, 9 predicted proteins | sample 1600991 | NCBI WGS metagenome assembly OJYR01 (sample SAMN04436854, study PRJEB24849) | human gut metagenome | biome: human gut; feature: NICU; material: stool | host: Homo sapiens | place: USA: Saint Louis, MO | collected 2012-05-11
GCTAAGATTTTCCTTGCCGTCTCAACAGCAACTTCTCGCTCAACTTTCTTTTTAGTGCTCTACCTTTTATAAGATGGAAGCAAACTGTTTATCTTAAAAGTTGATTAAGTGACATCATTTAACAGCGAGAATAATCAACCAGGAGGATGACTTAATGAATTTATTCAGACAACAAAAATTTAGTATTAGAAAATTTAATGTCGGTATTTTTTCAGCTTTAATTGCCACTGTTACATTTATATCTATTAACCCGACAACAGCGTCTGCAGCAGAGTAAAATCAGCCTGCACAAAATCAACCAGCACAACCAGCTGATGCCAATGCACAGCCTAACGCAAATGCTGGTGCTCAAGCTAATCCTACAGCACAGCCAGCTGCACCTGCCAACCAAGGACAACCAGCAGCACAACCAGCAAACCAAGGTGGACAGGCTAATCCAGCAGGAGGCGCAGCACAACCGGCAGCAGGTACAGCACAACCAGCTGGACAAGGTAATCAAGCTGATCCGAATAACGCTGCACAAGCACAACCTGGAAATCAAGCAGCACCTGCCAACCAAGCAGGTCAAGGAAATAACCAAGCAACACCTAATAATAATACAACACCGGCAAATCAAACACAGCCAGCGAATGCTCCAGCAGCAGCGCAACCAGCAGCACCTGTAGCAGCAAACGCACAAACTCAAGATCCAAATGCTAGCAATACTGGTGAAGGCAGTATTAATACAACATTAACGTTTGATGATCCTGCCATATCAACAGATGAGAATAGACAGGATCCAACTGTAACTGTTACAGATAAAGTAAATGGTTATTCATTAATTAACAACGGTAAGATTGGTTTCGTTAACTCAGAATTAAGACGAAGCGATATGTTTGATAAGAATAACCCTCAAAACTACCAAGCTAGAGGGAATGTAGCTGCATTAGGTCGTGTGAATGCAAATGATTCTACAGATCACGGTAACTTTAACGGTATTTCAAAAACTGTTAATGTAAAACCAGATTCAGAATTAATTATCAACTTTACTACTATGCAAACGAATAGTAAGCAAGGTGCAACAAATTTAGTTATTAAAGATGCTAAGAAAAATACTGAATTAGCAACTGTAAATGTAGCTAAGACTGGTACTGCACACTTATTTAAAGTACCAACAGATGCTGATCGTTTAGATTTAGAATTTATTCCTGACAATACAGCAGTTGCTGATGCTTCAAGAATTACAACAAATAAAGATGGTTATAAATACTATTCATTCATTGATAATGTAGGTCTATTCTCAGGATCACATTTATATGTCAAAAATAGAGATTTAGCACCGAAAGCAACTAACAATAAAGAATATACTATTAATACTGAAATCGGTAACAATGGTAATTTTGGTGCTTCATTGAAAGCAGATCAATTTAAATATGAAGTAACATTACCACAAGGTGTAACTTACGTTAATGATTCATTAACTACAACATTCCCTAATGGTAATGAAGACAGTACAGTATTGAAAAATATGACTGTCAATTATGATCAAAATGCAAATAAAGTTACATTTACAAGCCAAGGTGTGACAACAGCACGTGGTACACATACGAAAGAAGTGTTATTCCCAGATAAATCTTTAAAATTATCATATAAAGTTAATGTTGCGAATATTGATACACCTAAAAATATTGATTTTAATGAAAAATTAACATATCGTACTGCTTCAGATGTTGTAATTAATAATGCGCAACCAGAAGTTACACTAACTGCAGATCCATTTTCAGTAGCAGTTGAAATGAACAAAGATGCGTTGCAACAACAAGTTAACTCACAAGTTGATGATAGTCATTACACAACAGCATCAATTGCAGAATACAATAAACTTAAACAACAAGCAGACACTATTTTAAATGAAGATGCGAATCATGTTGAAACTGCAAATCGTGCATCTCAAGCGGATATTGATGGTTTAGTAACTAAATTACAAGCTGCATTAATTGATAATCAAGCAGCAATTTCTGAATTAGATGCTAAAGCTCAAGAAAAGGTTACAGCAGCACAACAAAGTAAAAAAGTTACGCAAGATGAAGTTGCAGCGCTTGTGACTAAAATTAACAATGATAAAAATAATGCAATCGCAGAAATTAATAAACAAACAACAGCACAAGGTGTCACAACTGAAAAAGATAATGGTATCGCAGTGTTGGAACAAGATGTGATTACACCAACAGTTAAACCTCAAGCGAAACAAGATATTATCCAAGCAGTTACAACTCGTAAACAACAAATTAAAAAGTCAAATGCATCATTACAAGATGAAAAAGATGTAGCAAATGATAAAATTGGTAAAATTGAAACAAAGGCAATTAAAGATATTGATGCAGCAACAACAAATGCACAAGTAGAAGCCATTAAAACAAAAGCGATCAATGATATTAATCAAACTGCACCTGCTACAACAGCTAAAGCAGCAGCTCTTGAAGAATTTGACGAAGTTGTTCAAGCACAAATTGATCAAGCACCTTTAAATCCTGATACAACAAATGAAGAGGTAGCGGAAGCGATTGAACGTATTAATGCAGCTAAAGTTTCAGGTGTTAAAGCAATTGAAGCGACAACGACTGCACAAGATTTAGATAGAGTTAAAAACGAAGAAATATTCAAAATTGAGAATATTACGGACTCTACGCAAACAAAAATGGATGCCTATAATGAAGTTAAACAAGCTGCTACAGCTAGAAAAGCTCAAAATGCTACAGTTTCAAATGCAACTGATGAAGAAGTAGCAGAAGCTGATGCAGCAGTAGATGCAGCTCAAACAGAAGGTTTACATGACATCCAAGTTGTTAAATCAAAACAGGAAGTGGCTGATACTAAAGCAAAAGTATTAGATAAAATCAATGCCATTCAAACACAAGCTAGAGTTAAACCTGCAGCGGATAGAGAAGTAGACAACGCATATAATACACGTAAACAAGAAATCCAAAATAGTAACACTTCAACAACAGAAGAAAAAGAAGCGGCATATACGCAATTAGATGCAAAAAAACAAGAGGCAAGAACGAATCTTGATGCTGCAAATACAAACAGTGCTGTAACGACAGCTAAAGACAATGGTATTGCTGCAATTAATCAAGTTCAAGCTGCCACTACTAAGAAATCGGATGCTAAAGCAGAAATCGCTCAAAAAGCAAGTGAACGTAAAACTGCAATCGAAGCAATGAATGATTCGACTACTGAAGAACAACAAGCAGCGAAAGATAAAGTGGATCAAGCAGTAGTTAATGCAAACGCTGATATTGATAATGCCGCAGCAAACAATGATGTGGATAATGCAAAAACTACAAATGAAGCTACAATCGCAGCCATTACACCTGATGCAAATGTTAAACCTCAAGCGAAACAAGCAATTGCAGATAAAGTACAAGCGCAAGAAACAGCAATTGATGCTAATAACGGTGCAACAACAGAAGAGAAAACAGCAGCGAAACAACAAGTTCAAACAGAAAAAACGACAGCTGATACAGCAATAGATGGTGCACATTCAAATGCAGAAGTTGAAGCGGCTAAGAATGCAGAAATTGCTAAAATTGAAGCAATTCAACCAGCGACAACAACGAAAGATGATGCGAAACAAGCCATTGCTACGAAAGCGAATGAACGTAAAGCAGCCATTGCTCAAACGCAAGAGATTACAGCAGAAGAAATTGCAGCGGCTAATGCGAACGTAGATAATGCAGTAACAGAAGCAAACAACCACATTGAGACTGCTAATAGTCAAAATGAAGTTGATCAAGCGAAGACAACAGGTGAAGCTAGTATTGATCAAGTGACACCAACTGTTAATAAAAAAGCTACAGCACGTAATGAAATCACTACAATATTAAATAACAAGTTACAAGCAATTCAAGCTACGCCAGATGCAACAGATGAAGAGAAACAAGCAGCAGAAACTGAAGCTAATACTGAAAATGCTAAAGCAAATCAAGCCATCACAGCAGCTACAACAAATGCAGAAGTAGATGAGGCAAAAACTAATGCAGAAGCGGCAATTAACGCTGTAACACCAAAAGTTATGAAGAAACAAGCAGCGAAAGATGAGATCGATCAATTACAAGCAGCACAAACAGCGGTTATTAATAACGATCAAAACGCAACAAATGAAGAAAAAGAAGCGGCGATTCAACAACTAGCAACAGCAGTTACAGACGCGAAAAATAACATTACAGCTGCAACTGACAATAATGGTGTAGACACTGCTAAAGATGCAGGTAAAAATTCGATTCAAAGTACACAACCAGCAACAGCAGTTAAATCGAATGCGAAAAATGAAGTAGATCAAGCTGTGACAACTCAAAATCAAGCAATTGATAATACTACAGGTGCAACGACTGAAGAGAAAAATGCAGCAAAAGATTTAGTTTCTAAAGCTAAAGAAAAAGCATATCAAGATATTTTAAATGCGCAAACGACTAACGATGTTACACAAATTAAAGATCAAGCAGTTGCTGACATTCAAGGTATTACTGCTGATACGACAATTAAAGATGTAGCTAAAGATGAATTAGCAACAAAAGCAAAGGAACAAAAAGCACTTATTGCACAAACTGCAGATGCGACTACTGAAGAAAAAGAACAAGCAAATCAACAAGTAGATGCACAATTAACGCAAGGTAATCAAAATATTGAAAATGCAAAGTCAATCGATGATGTAAACACTGCAAAAGATAATGCAATTCAAGCAATTGACCCAATTCAAGCATCAACAGATGTTAAAACGAATGCAAGAGCGGAATTGCTAAATGAAATGCAAAATAAAATAACTGAAATCCTTAATGATAATACGACTACAAATGAAGAAAAAGGAAAAGATATAGAACCAGTTAGAGCAGCATATGAAGAAGGTTTAAATAATATTAATGCAGCAACTACTACAGGTGATGTAACTACTGCTAAAGATACAGCAGTACAAAAAGTTCAACAACTTCATGCAAATCCTGTTAAGAAACCAGCAGGTAAAACAGAATTAGATCAAGCTGCAGCTGATAAGAAAACACAAATTGAACAAACACCAAATGCGTCACAACAAGAAATTAATGATGCAAAACAAGAAGTTGATGCAGCGTTAAATCAAGCGAAAACAAATATTGATCAATCATCAACAAATGAATATGTTGATAATGCGGTTAAAGAAGGGAAAGCTAAAATTAATGCAGTTAAAACATTTAGTGAGTACAAAAAAGATGCTTTAGCTAAAATTGCAGATGCATATAACGCTAAAGTGAACGAAGCGGATAACTCTAACGCATCGACTTCAAGTGAAATTGCTGAAGCGAAACAAAAACTTGCTGAATTAAAACAAACAGCGGATCAAAATGTTAATCAAGCTACTTCTAAAGATGACATTGAAGTTCAAATTCATAATGACTTAGATAATATTAACGATTACACAATTCCAACCGGTAAAAAAGAATCGGCTACAACAGATTTATATGCCTATGCAGATCAGAAGAAAAATAATATTTTAGCTGACACTAATGCAACACAAGATGAAAAACAACAAGCAATTAAGCAAGTTGACCAAAATGTTCAAACTGCATTAGAAAGCATTAATAATGGTGTGGATAATAGTGATGTTGATGATGCATTAACACAAGGTAAAGCGACAATTGATGCAGTTCAAGTAGATGCTACTGTTAAACCTAAAGCAAACCAAGCGATTGATGCTAAAGCACAGGAAACGAAAGAGTCTATAGACCAAAGTGACCAGTTAACTGCTGAAGAAAAAACGGCTGCATTAGCAACGATTAAACAAATTACAGATCAAGCTAAACAAGGTATTACTGATGCAACAACAACTGCTGAAGTTGAAAAAGCGAAAGCTCAAGGACTTGAGGCGTTTGATAACATTCAAATTGACTCAACAGAAAAACAAAAAGCTATCGAAGAATTAGAAACTGCACTAGACCAGATTGAAGCAGGAGTAAATGTCGACGCTGATGCTACAACTGAAGAAAAAGAAGCGTTTACGAATGCATTAGAAGACATTTTATCAAAAGCAACTGAAGATATTTCTGATCAAACTACAAATGCAGAAATCGCTACTGTCAAAAATAGTGCGCTTGAACAACTTAAAGCACAACGTATTAATCCAGTAGTTAAGAAAAATGCTTTGGAAGCAATTAGAGAAGTGGTTAACAAGCAAATAGAAATAATTGAAAATGCAGATGCATCGGCGAAAGAAATTGCACGTACAGATTTAGGTAGATATTTTGACAGATTTGCTGATAAATTAGATAAAACGCAAACAAATACAGAAGTTGATGAATTACAAAATGTAACGATACCTGCAATTGAAGCGATTGTACCTCAGAAGGATCCAAATGCTAATGATACTAATAGTGGTTCAGATAATAATGATGCAACAGCAAATTCAAATGCTAATGCAACACCAGAAAATACTGGACAACCTAATGTAACTGAGTCAACAGATAATGCCAATGCAGATACGTCTTCAACAACGACAAATAATCATAATGATGCGGCAACTGGTGGAACAACAGCAACATCAACAGACAATTCGGCAACGGGTAATGGTACAAGTGATAAATCAGAAGTAGAATCAACTAATAACGGCACAACTGATAAATCTGCAACAGAAACAGATAATGCAACGCCAGCAGAAAGCGCAAGAAATAACAATAGTACAACTGCAACAAACGAGAACGCACCAACAGGATCAACAGCAACGGTTCCAACAACAAATGCGAGCACAGGTGCAGCATCATCTGCTGATAGCAAAGATAATGCATCTGTAAATGATTCAAAACAAAATGCTGAAGTAAATAATAGTGCTGAATCTCAATCAACTAATGGCAAGGTTGCACAACCAAAATCTGAAAATAAAGCTAAGGATGAAAAAGATGGTAGAGATTCAACAAATCAAAGTATGGTTGAATCAACAACTGAAACATTGCCTTCAGCAGACATTACAGAACCAAAAGTACCTTCTAATACAGAGAAAGATAAAAAAGAAAGTACGACAAATCAAACAGATGCTGGACAACTTAAGTCTGAAACTAACGTTGCATCTAACGAAGCAGATAAATCTGAAGGCAACGTTGATACTGATGTATCGAATAAACCATCAACATCTAAACCGTCAGAAGCAAAAGATAAAGCGACTTCGACTGAGGATAGTCAAAAGGCTGACATGGCAACATCAGATAAAAAAGATAATCAAGCAGCAATTGGTGCAACTGCAGATGTAAACAATAAAGCTACGCAAAACGACGGTGCCAATGCATCTCCAGCTACAGTTTCAAATGGAAGCAATAGTGCTAATCAAGATATGCTTAAAGTAACTAACACTGACAAACACCAAGCTAAGGCAACATCAGCGCAACAAGGTAAAGAAAATAAAGCAAAACAACAAGCTAAAACTTTACCAGATACTGGTATGTCACATAATGACGATTTACCATATGTTGAATTAGCTCTAGGTGCAGGTATGGCATTCTTAATTAGAAGATTCACTAAGAAAGACCAACAAACTGAAGAATAAAATTTATTTAAGAATGTGAACATCTAGTTATTTCATAGGGAAATATTCCTTACTAAGTAACCAAGTCTAACAGTTAATATGAATTTGTTTTAGTAATGACCAATAGCCATTGAATAGGTGGCTGTGGCTCGAAAATAAAACAAATTATTAACGCAAAAATACTCCTTTCATACATAACACAAGTTAAGTGTCTATGTTGAAGGGAGTATTTTTTATGTTCAGAAATGTAATATTGTTAATTCAACGGAACTACTACATTATTACTGATTGTTAACGAATAACGTTGGAAAATTATAGTTTCAAACAAAGCTCAATAAATTATGAAAGTGAATTGTAAGCTTCAATTATTTCATCGGCTAAGCCATCGTCAACTTTAGCATATTCGCTTAAGAACGCTTTTAAACCGTGTTCTTTAATGTAATTATTTTTCTCAACAGTTTCTTGGTCTGCTGTATCATCATACTTCAATAACAATGCAGCTGTATTTAATAAACCAGTGCGTTCTAAATCTTTATTATAAAGATATGCTAATGGTTTTATAATTCTATCTTTAGGGCCAATTTTACGTAACGTACCTCGTCCGACACGTGTTACTTCATCAGATAAATAAGAATTGTTGAAACGGTCTATTATTTTTTCAACATAACCAGCTTGTTCCGCTTCAGTAAAATCAAATTCATTAGTAATATATTGACTTGTTTCAGCTAAAACACGGCGTAAGCCAGCTTCAATTGAACTATCTTTTACAGCGTCTAAAACTGTAGCTTTACCAGCAAATTTTCCAGCATACGCTAAATATGCATGTCCTGTATTCACAGTTAATAATTTACGCTCAATATATGGTGTTAAATCATCAACATATTTAATATGGTTTAGTTCTGGACCATACCATGCATCTTTTTCAACAACCCATTCATAAAATGGCTCAACCATAACGTCTAATATATTTTCATTCTTTTGTAATGGTACAATTCTATCAACTGCTGAGTTAGCAAAATGAATATTGTTACCAAGAGGTCCAGTAATATCAAGTACCGCTTTTTTCAATGTATCAGTTGCCATAATAGCATTCTCACAAGCAACAATATTAACATGGTTTGTTTTTTCTTTTAAGAAAGGCGCAAAAGATTTAGCAATAATAGGTAGTATATTAACACCAACAGCTGTTGTAATAATATCTGCTTCTAAAATTGCTTGTTTCAATTCTTCAGAAGGTTGCATTGAGTTAATCGCTGCAACATTATTTACACGTGTTGTTGTTTTAGACTCATCAGCTAAAATAACATCATATTGATGTCCAGTAGCTAATGCATTAATGATTTCTTCATTTACATCTGCAAATGTTACTTTTACATTGTTATCTGCTAGAATATATCCAATAAATCCACGACCTATATTACCAGCACCAAAATGAACTGCTTTCATTATGCATCTGCCTCCTCGAAAACTTGTTTAATTTCTTCTGCAGATTTTGCTTGAACGATACGGTCTACATTTCCTTCTTCGCTAAATGTAATTGCAATTTTAGATAACAAGTCTAAATGTTCGCCATCTTTACCAGCGATTCCCACGACAACTTTAACTACTTCGCCATCCCAGTCAACGCCTTCAGGGATTTGTAATAATGTTAAACCTGAGTGAATCACATTTGTTTTAGCTTCATCTGTGCCATGAGGAATTGCTAAGCCATTTCCCATAAATGTTGATACGACTTGCTCACGATCTTTCATTGCTTGAATATAAGCATCTGTTACAGCACCACTATCAACTAAGGCTTTACCTGCTTTTTCAATTGCTTCATTTTGGCTGTTAACATTTACATTTAAAAAGATATTGTCATTACTAAATAATTCGCTCATTTTGTACACTCCTAAATAAATTGTTTTTTAATTCGTTCTAAAAATTTGTTTCTTAATAATGTTTCAAGTTCCTGTGGATTTTCCATAAAAGTATCAATAGATTCTAATTTCAAACTTAAAAATTCGGACAAGTCACTTATCAGTGATGCCATAAAATCATTGTCAGGAATAAACATGGAAATCATATATTTAATTGTTTGATTGTCATTTTGAATACTAGGCAATGTTAACGGTTCTTCTAAAACTGTGATTAGAATCATAGGGTGTTTAATCATATTGTCTCTTAGGTGTGGTATTGCAACAGGATATGGACTTAATATCCATCCTGGATTGTCAATCAATCGTTGCTCTAGTAGTTCAGCGAATGACGTTGGATCGTTTATTACATCGCATTGATATAGATAATCTGCGATATATGTTTGCCACTGTTTAACTTCGGTACTAACTATTTTCACTGAATCAAGCAAAGTTAAACCCGAACGCATATGATGCATTAATTGTTCTGATTTTTCGTCACTTAAATGTTTTTCGAAAACTGAAGTTAAGTATGAAGTTTGTTCATTTTCAAAAGATGTGTTGCCATCAATATCTTTCGTTTCAATATGAACATCATCCTTATCAATCATGTTTGATGATTTATCGCGCGTCTCTTGGAACGTAGACTTTGTATTTAAAAACTGTGCGACATAACTGATATCACTATCTGGTAATAATGGGTTTACCGTTAAATAGGGGGAGTCTATGTCTAAATTCACAGTAGAAATAATGCCATCATATTGACTTAAATCTAGTGACTTCAAATCGCTGACTGATGCTTGTGTAATACGCTCAATCTCACTAAAAACTTGTTCTAGACGAGTTGATAATAGACGGCTAGTTCCCATACCACTGCTGCAAACGACTAATATGTTTAAAAATCGATTACCTTGGTTTTTAATCGAGCCACCAAAGTGTAAAACTATAAAAGCAATTTCACTCTCTGGAAAAATCAAATCAGGCCAACAATCATTTAAAGCTAATCTTACATTTTCAAACAGTCTTGGATATTTGAACTTAATCATGTCTGTTAACGGATTATAGGTCTCGATATTAGCTTGCAAACGATTGATTGCAGGATTAAGGTGTAGCGTCAGTCCATCTACTAAAGTATCCAAATCTGCAAATGTCATACCTGAAATCATTTCTACTTTTTTAACAAACGCTTTAATTTTGTTTTCTTCACAACGATTATTTAATGATGTATCATTAAGATTTTTTCGTTTAGCACCACGTAAATGGATAGTAATGAAAGCAATTTCTGCCAGATTAAACGTGACGTCATATATTTGACCAAGTTTATCAGCAAGTTCGCTTGCTACTTTGTGTTCAAATGTGTTTTGTACAGAATCATAAATATCATCGTTTAATGCGACATACTCTCCATTTTTTATACGTGAAATGGATAGCACGATATGGACAGTTAAAGTTAAATAACTTGATTCGGTAAGTTGGTAGGGTAAGGCACTTAGGTAGTCCATTAATAGTCTTTCAACATTAAAAATACGCTCTAAGTCAACAAAGTCTTTGTGGATTTGATTTAATGAATGAAAGACAAAATGATTTTCAATTACTGAATAAACGCTAGTACTATTTAAGTTATTCACCATTAATTGACTTAAAAATTCACGTTTCTTTGATTCAGTACCTACCAAGTAAATACCTTCGCCACGCTTTCGAGATAAAGATAGTTGGTACTTATTTAAATCGAGCTCTAAATCATCTAACATCTTTGCTAAAGTCTGGACAGAAACGCCAATTTCTTGCGCTAAACTATATTGTTTAACTGGCTCCTTGGCTTGTATCAAAGCGTATATAATAATTACTTTCTGCTCTTCAACAGATAAGTCAATGGTTTGATGTTGTGCAATCGATTGCTTCAAATCGTTTAAATCAGAATCTGCGCCAGTAATGCGTAGCCCTTTTTTGTTTGCGCGTTCTAAAGTTAATGAAAATGAAGTTAAATATGCTTCAACACCTTTTAATTCACGGTGAATAGTACGAGAGGACACCGCAAGTTGCTGAGCAATGTCGTGTATAGTGATATATTGACCGTGGTACTTAATCAATAGGGCTATCATTTCTTTTTCACGTGTACTCAATAACATGGCGGTATCCTCCATTTTTTAATTTATTTAATTATTATGCTTGATCATCTTTTTTTAGATTATTTAAAAGTTCTTCATATCTTGGTGAATTAAGGAAATTATCCACTGAAATATGGATGGCATTTGGTGTTTGTTTAATTGCACGATCAGTTAGTTTTTTTTGAGTGATAACTAATTGAGCATCTTTTGGCAATTGATTAATTGCAGTATTTGTAACTGTAATATCATTAATGCCCGCTTTTTTAAATTTATTACGTAACATGCTTGCACCCATTGCACTAGAACCCATACCCGCATCGCAGGCAAAAATAACATGATTTATATTATTGTAATTGTGTGCATCAACATCTTCAGTGTTGTAATTATCCAATAGCGCTTCAGGATCATCATCTAATGAAGATGTTTCACTAACATTACCACTAGCATTTTCTTCTGTATTAACATTTTTATCAGAAGATACTAACTTAGATGCAACACTAGATTTTTTACCTTTAGTAGTTTCCATTTGAGCAGTTGCAGCTTCTAAATCTTGTTTAGGTTCTTTAGTGAACTTCATAATTAAAGCTGCTACGACAAATGATACAAGTGTAGCAAGGAAGACACCGAGTAACATGTGCAAGAATTCACCTCTAGGTGCATTTAAACAGTAAACTATAAATGAACCAGGTGACGCGGGACTTTTAAATCCAAATCCTGTTGCTTGATAAGTTGCAACACCAGTCATTCCGCCTAAAATAACAGCGATGAATAATAAAGGACGCATTAATACATATGGGAAATAAATTTCATGAATACCACCGAAGAAGTGGATAATTCCAGCACCATATGAAGTTGCTTTTGCAGTACCTTTCCCAAAAATCATATATGCAAGTAAAATTCCTAAACCTGGTCCAGGGTTAGATTCAATTGTGTATAAAATAGATTGACCAGCTTTTGCAGCTTGATCTGCACCAAGCGGTGTGAATACACCATGGTTAATCGCATTGTTTAAAAATACAATTTTTGCAGGCTCTACTAAAATACTTACAAGTGGAAGTAGGTGTGCATGTACTAATGCTTCAACTGCCACTGATAAAATATGCATGATAAATTTCATAAGTGGTGCTAAAATTTTAAATCCTGCAATTGTCATGATAAATCCTAAAATACCAGCTGAAAAATTATTAAATAGCATTTCAAAACCTTGTGGTGTTCTAGGTTGGATCAATTGGTCAGTCTTTTTCATTAACCAACCAACTAAAGGACCCATAATCATAGCTCCAAGTAACATTGGTGTATCAGGTAATGCAACGATGACCCCCATAGTTGCCGTTGCAGCGATAATACCACCACGTAAATCATAAATTAAACGACCGCCACTAAATGCAATCAATAGTGGGATTAAATAAGTAATCATTGGACCAGCCAACGTAGCTAAATCTTTATTCGGGAACCAACCATTATCTATAAAAATGGCCGCGATGAAACCCCAAGCGATGAATGCACCAATGTTTGGCATAATCATACTACTCAAAAATGATCCGAATGCTTGAACGCGACGACCAATTCCTTTTTTCTCTTCAGTTTGCGACATATTTACACCTCTTTTTTAATGTATGTGACTATCTTTAGTGTAAAGAGCCATAACGCAATCCTCAATATAAACAAAAATCAACTTTGTCAAAATAAATGTGACAAAATTAAATAAAGTGTCATCAATGTGACTGCGTAGATATTTTGAAAAAGTAAAACAAAAAAATTGTTTTAGGATTTTTAAAATTTTATTGTGAAAATATTTGCAAAACAAAACAACACCGTTGTACAATAATGATTAATGGAAAGGGGGAAAGTTCGGCAGTACAGTTAAAGCGCCTGTGCAAATAAATATTTGTATTTGAAGATTAAAGGTTAATATATGAGTGGCCTTTATAGAGTGCAAAATATGTATTTGTAGACGAGGAGGATAGTGATCGAATAGATCGGCGGATGCTATCCCGGATGTGGCTCATTCGTTAGCTTATTAAGTAAAACATTAGGGTGACTTAATGGACAAAGTTAATAAGATCGCCAGAAATTGAATATAAAAAATATTAATATGGAAAGTACAGTGTGAGCAATTTGCATAGTTGTAAAAATAACTATGCTTAATTTGTTATGGATGAATGCGATGATAGCATGTTCCTATTTATATTATGAAAGCAGATTGTCAATCTAAATTATCGGCAATAAATCATAATTTACGCGTACTATTCCAATATGGAGGAAAATGTCGTTATGTGTGGAATTGTTGGTTATATTGGCTATGATAATGCCAAAGAATTATTATTAAAAGGTTTAGAAAAATTAGAATACAGAGGTTATGACTCTGCAGGTATCGCAGTAGTAAATGATGATAATACAACTGTATTCAAAGAAAAAGGTCGTATTGCAGAATTACGTAAAGTTGCTGATAGTAGCGATTTTGATGGTCCTGTTGGAATCGGTCACACACGTTGGGCAACACACGGTGTACCGAATCATGAAAACTCTCATCCACATCAATCATCAAATGGCCGTTTTACTCTAGTTCATAACGGTGTTATTGAAAACTATGAAGAGTTAAAAGGTGAATACTTACAAGGTGTATCATTCATTTCAGAAACAGATACAGAAGTTATCGTTCAATTAGTTGAATACTTTTCAAATCAAGGACTTTCAACTGAGGAAGCATTTACAAAAGTTGTGTCATTATTACATGGTTCATATGCATTAGGTTTATTAGATGCTGAAGACAAAGACACAATCTATGTTGCTAAAAATAAATCACCATTATTATTAGGTGTTGGTGAAGGTTTCAATGTTATCGCATCAGACGCACTTGCAATGTTACAAGTGACAAGCGAATATAAAGAAATCCATGACCATGAAATCGTTATTGTTAAAAAAGATGAAGTTATTATTAAAGATGCAGATGGAAACGTTGTAGAACGTGATTCATATATTGCTGAAATTGATGCATCAGATGCTGAAAAAGGTGTTTATGCACACTACATGTTAAAAGAAATTCATGAACAACCAGCAGTAATGCGTCGTATTATTCAAGAATATCAAGATGCAGAAGGTAACTTGAAAATTGATCAAGACATCATTAATGATGTTAAAGAAGCAGACCGCATTTACGTTATTGCAGCAGGTACAAGCTACCATGCAGGTTTAGTAGGTAAAGAATTTTTAGAAAAATGGGCTGGCGTACCAACTGAAGTACACGTTGCATCTGAGTTTGTCTACAACATGCCATTATTATCTGAAAAACCTTTGTTCGTTTATATTTCTCAATCAGGTGAAACTGCAGATAGCCGCGCCGTATTAGTTGAAACTAATAAATTAGGTCATAAATCATTAACAATCACTAATGTTGCAGGTTCAACTTTATCACGTGAAGCAGACCACACATTGTTATTACACGCGGGTCCTGAAATCGCAGTTGCATCTACAAAAGCATATACTGCACAAATTGCAGTATTATCAATCTTGTCTCAAATCGTTGCAAAAGAGCACGGTCGTGAAGCAGATATTGATTTATTGAGAGAATTAGCAAAAGTAACAACAGCAATTGAAGCGATTGTTGACGATGCACCAATCATGGAACAAATTGCTACAGATTTCTTAGAAACAACACGCAATGCATTCTTTATCGGACGTACTATTGACTATAACGTAAGTTTAGAAGGTGCGTTAAAACTTAAAGAAATCTCTTACATTCAAGCTGAAGGTTTTGCAGGTGGAGAACTTAAACACGGTACAATTGCCTTAATCGAAGAAGGTACACCAGTTGTAGGTTTAGCAACACAAGAGAAAGTTAATTTATCAATTCGTGGTAATGTTAAAGAGGTAGTAGCACGTGGAGCACACCCATGTATTATTTCTATGGAGGGCCTTGAAAAAGAAGGCGACACTTATGTCATTCCTCATGTACATGAATTATTAACGCCATTAGTATCAGTTGTTACATTACAATTAATTTCATACTATGCAGCATTACACAGAGATTTAGATGTTGATAAACCACGTAACCTTGCTAAATCAGTTACTGTGGAATAATTCACTTTTTTAGAATCAATCATGTATTAAAATTAAAGTATATGGCACCCTTTTAGATTAATCGACTAAAAGGGTGCTTTTTTAGGTCGACTTAGCGTTTACTTCATCTTAATTCGGCAGAAATGCGTAAAAATGAAGTAGTTTATTTATTTAAATAGTCTGACAATTAAGAGTGATATGTTAATATGATTTTATGAGAAGTATGGAGTAGCAATAAAGGGGTGGCATCGCATGTTAATTCAATTAGATCAAGTTGGGCGAATGAAGCAAGGAAAAACAATTTTAAAAAATATTTCTTGGCAAATTAATGAAGGTGATAAATGGATTCTATATGGTTTAAATGGTGCTGGCAAGACAACACTTCTAAATATTTTAAATGCGTATGAGCCTGCGACAACTGGCTATGTTAATCTATTTGGTAAAATGCCCGGCAAGGTAGGGTATTCTACAGAAACTGTACGACAACATATAGGTTTTGTATCTCATAGTTTACTGGAAAAGTTTCAAGAGGGTGAAAGAGTAATCGATGTAGTGATAAGCGGTGCTTTTAAATCAATTGGTGTTTATCAAGATATTGATGATGAGGTACGTAATGAAGCACATCAATTACTTAAATTAGTTGGAATGTCTGCTAAAGCACAACAATATATTGGTTATTTATCTACCGGTGAAAAACAACGAGTGATGATTGCGCGAGCTTTAATGGGGCAACCCCAGGTTTTAATTTTAGATGAGCCAGCAGCTGGTTTAGACTTTATTGCACGAGAATCGTTGTTAAGTATACTTGACTCATTGTCAGATTCATATCCAACGCTTGCGATGATTTATGTGACGCACTTTATTGAAGAAATTACTGGTAACTTTACTAAAATTTTGCTATTAAAAGATGGGGAAAGTGTACAACAAGGGTTAATAGATGATATTTTGACATCTGAAAACATGTCACGATTTTTCCAGAAAAATGTAGCAGTTCAAAGATGGAATAATCGATTTTCTATGGCGATGTTAGAGTAAATATTTTGCAAATACTAACTAATAATGACAAAATTTAATTAAGCTAAAATTGACAGTGGAGGGCAATATGGATAACGTAAAAGCAATATTTTTGGACATGGATGGTACAATTTTACATGAAAATAATCAAGCATCAACGTATACGAAAGATGTCATTAATCGATTGAGAGAGAAAGGATATAAAGTATTTTTAGCGACTGGACGTTCGCATTCTGAAATACATCAACTTGTACCTGAAGATTTTGCGGTAAATGGCATCATTAGTTCAAATGGAACCATTGGAGAAGTAGATGGAGAAATTATCTTCAAACATGGTTTATCATTGGCTCAAGTGCAACAAATTATTAATTTAGCTAAGCGCCAACAAATTTATTATGAGGTATTTCCTTTTGAAGGTAATAGAGTTTCTTTAAAAGAAGATGAAACATGGATGCGAGATATGATTCGTAGTCAAGATCCTATTAATGGCGTAAGTCATAGTGAATGGTCTTCAAGACAAGATGCGCTTGCTGGTAAGATAGATTGGGTAACTAAGTTTCCTGAAGGTGAATATTCAAAAATTTATCTGTTCAGTTCTAATTTAGAAAAAATAACAGCATTTAGAGATGAATTAAAGCAAAATCATGTGCAACTACAGATTAGTGTTTCAAATTCATCAAGATTTAATGCGGAAACAATGGCTTATCAAACTGATAAAGGTACAGGCATTAAAGAAATGATTGAACATTTTGGCATCAATCAAAAAGAAACGTTAGTTATTGGAGATAGCGACAATGATAGAGCAATGTTTGAATTTGGCCATTACACAGTCGCTATGAAAAATGCACGTCCTGAAATCCAAGCATTAACTTCAGATGTAACGGCTTATACGAATGAAGAGGATGGCGCAGCAAAATATTTAGCAAAGCATTTTTTAGCTGATTAATAACATCGGCAGTTATTTATTATTTAATTTACAATAGTTGAAGAGTAATTTACAAAGGAGCAGTAAAGTTATTTTCTATTAGAAAATGTCTTACTGCTCCTTTGTATGCTAGTAATCCAGATACTAGTGTTATTTCTTCTTTTTGTCTTTCTTCTCCATATATGGAATGAAGAAAATCACAAATAGGGCACAGAGTATAGCTACAATTGAACCGTATGTCATATTAGCATCACCTTTTATATGGTTTATGCATTTAAGTATACTATAACAACTACCGTTATTTTAAGTAGGAGTGTATTTGCGTTAGAGCCCCTAACAACTCCAAAATCGCATTTGTGATTTTGGGATAATCAAACATTTCATTCCATAAGTAAGATATGTTTCACTTTATATGAGTTTTTTACATTCACATTCTGTAGTGGTTGTAAGAAAATTTTTTCTTTCTCTTAGGCAGTAATAGGCAATTTACCTGTACTAGTATGAACTTAGTAGTTAAATCGTTCATTAAGATTAAAAAAACTTAGGAATCTCTTCCAAATGCAATTCGTCTTGGTAAGCATTAATTTCATCTAATATTTTTGTTATTGATTCAACTTTATCTTTTTCTAGGGAGGCCGGAAATACAAGGTTTTACTTGAAATTTAAAACCATCAGCGAATTATTTAAATCTACGATTTATTCGACCACTTGTACTTTCTTTTCTTGGCTTATACATGACTATTTTCAAGTTATCCGTTACAAGTTCATTATATACACCTTCTATTAGCTCAAACGATTGTGTTAATGAATTAAATAAGGCATCACTTGATTTACTCATTGTCATACATGATTATAAAACGAGAATAATAAAGTAGTAGCACACCTATATATAGTGGAATCCTTTGATTATCTTTCGTTTTAAAGTTAATGCTTTCTTTCCAGTCAAACTGTGCTTGATGATCAGGTTTTGTCTCGAATCTTGTTGTATCTTTAGGCGACATCTATTGATAACATTTCATAATATAAGGAGTAAATTCATCATGTTTAAGTATATAAGCTCTAAATGTATAATATGCATAGGTTAATCCATGTTTTTCCTTCGAATATTGCCAAAGTATACGCTTATAGTAAAATTTTTGTTCACTTGTGTCTGAAAGTAATTTTTCGAGGATAGGATAATACTTATCAATAATAGACTGACGATTTCTCTTTCAAAGTTTTCATTTTTCAATGTCTATTTTGAAGGGAGCATATCAGCCGAAAAGGTTGGTGCTCTTCTTTATCAGAGAATAAAAAATGAGAAATTAAATTTTTATATGATGAACAAACGATAACAGGGGAAGAAATAGCTAGTTAGACAAGGGTATGTCACTCAACTGTTTATCGAGTTGATTAAGAAATGAAAAAACTTATACTATGAATTACTGTTTAAAAGTGTGCATGTTATAATATTTATTGAGCAAGTTGGATAGATGGTGGCTAATCTCTTAATAAAGGGGTGATGCCTATGGTTATAGTTGTTACTCCTAGAAAGGACTAGCATGTCTGATTTTGAAATGCTGATGATTGTATTAACAATCATTGGTTTAGTATTGATTAGTACTCAAGACCATAAAAAATAACCTTCTATTCGCTTTGACCGGCATTTTGAAGGCTATTTTTAAATAAAATATAAGGTCACCGTCTTTTTAACGGGCTCATTAGGGTAACATGTTTCCGAGTGTTGCCCTTTTTGTGTTTCAAGAGTTAAAGATTTTCATCTTTTGCTTCTACTTACTACAAATATATTTTAACACATTTTTCTTATGAATTGTAGTTCTGAACATAATCAGAATTAATAAAACCAACTTTCCATACAGCAGAAAATACAATTAAAAGTATAGAATGTAATCACGAATTATATAAAAAGTATTGGAGACCTCTTCATATATAGATAATTCACTTAGTTATTTTAGAAAGAAGCCCCTAACAACTAAAGTTGAAAAATAGAGGAACACAGTTGGATGCTGCGCATCAACTGCATAAGAGAGCTTGGGACATTAAGTTCTTAGGCAATGTAAAAAAGCTGATTTCTATTAATTATTTGA
>OJYR01000233.1_pt1 | contig 17788 bp, 14 predicted proteins | sample 1600991 | NCBI WGS metagenome assembly OJYR01 (sample SAMN04436854, study PRJEB24849) | human gut metagenome | biome: human gut; feature: NICU; material: stool | host: Homo sapiens | place: USA: Saint Louis, MO | collected 2012-05-11
CAGAGGCCGAAGACGCTGACCCTGGGCTGGAGTGAGGAGGAGGGCATCGGGCTGGAGTTTACACATGGTTGAGAAGACAGAGGATAAATTAAAAGAAGGGGGGCAAAGGCTGCTGACTACAGGTGAGATCAGACTGGCAAAAGGTGTCTTTGCTTCCACGATTGAATATCAGAAGGTATGGATCCATAAGGATAGCTATCTTCCTTTTAATCTTCAGGATAAACATACTGCGATGACGCCAAACGGAGAAATCTATTTTCGTAATGAGTACCGGGATGATTTTTCAAAGTCAACAGACGATCTGCAACATCTCTTTATCCATGAAATGAGTCATGTCTGGCAACGGGCAAGGGGGATGAGTGTCACTATCCGAGGGATAATCAGTTGGATGGCCAGTTATCGTTATACACTTGATGGGCGTCTGTTAAGTGAATATCCCATGGAACAGCAGGCACAGATAATTGCAGATAATTTTGTTTTACAAACCTTCGGCTATGAAATCTGGCGTCATCTGAGAAATGGAAATTATCCTGATATTACTCTCGATGGTGATCTCTCTGAGTCAGTAATACGCAGAGGTTATAAAAATGTACTGAGAGGCTTCCCATGGTGAGGAGTGTTATTTTTCGCAGGTTATGGACTGCGTTTTTATCCGTGGTCTGTCTGGTGGCTTTGGCTGGATGTCCCGGCGCAGGTGACAGAATGCGCCTTGATGAAACTGCTTCGGCCAGCAGAAAGGGAGGCAGTATTTGTCTGAGCATTGCGGATGCACAAGATTATCAACCAGTTGATATTGGGATAAACCTTCGGGGGACCCCTTCAAAGAAGAAAAAATTTGACTTCTCTCCGGATTTAAAAATTGTCGAAGGTTCACTGTGTATCCCTTTTTCCTATTATCATTTTGTGACGGGTGATAAATATATCATTGAATTTGTCCTTCATTCAGCCAGAAAGAGTAGTGAGCCAAGAAAATTTGTTGTCGGTATCGAAATTAATGATAATCAGGTTTATAACTTTCCTCTATCAGATCGCGAAATAACAAGGCCATATGGTTCTATTGAAGTCCCTGAAGAATGAATGGCTGCATTGTAATATTCCGACTTTCAACATGCCGAACAAAATTTATGGATAACAGGTTAACCCTGTGGAGCTAATATCATGAATCTGACAAATAGCCTGTCCTCTTTAACAGAGCGTGTTGGCCTGAACCGCTATCATCTGCATATCCCCTCATGTTCTTCACCGCTGGACGTGGAAGAGTTCAGCGGCAGGGAATTTATGAGTGAGCTCTATCACTACACTGTTCTCTTTACTAGTACTGACCTGAATATCAGCCCGGTACAGATGCTGAATAAACCCGCCACTCTGACAATGGGTACGGGATCGCTGATGGCGCTTTCAGGACAAAAAGTCGTGCCCGGTGTGGTGACGCATTTTAAGCGGATCGGCGGCTCCCGCGACCAGGCGAAATATCAGATTACCCTTGAACCTTTTTTGTCTCTTCTGCGCAATCAATTCCGTACCCACCGCTTCTTCGTCAATAAATCCGTCGCGGATGTCGTTGAGGAAGTGCTCCGGGATCATGGTCTGAAGGAGTGGGAGTATCACTTTGTGCTGAAGGCGGACTATCCGGTACGTGAGCAGATAAATCAGTACCGGGAAAGCGATCTTGCATTCATCGAGCGCCTGCTGTCAGAGGTAGGCATATTCTACTTCTTTACCCTGCACCCTGAGACGCAGACTGAGGTCGTCAATTTTGGCGATAAGCAGAGCGCCTGGCAGTTTGACAAAATCCTGCCGCTGAGCAGCCCGTCAGGTGAGAATGACAACGGCGTGAGTTCGGTATGGGGGATCGATGTCCGGCACAATGTCGCTGAACGTTCGGTAACCGCCAATGATTATAACCACCGCGAGGCGCAGAAGATCCTGCTGTCGGCGCCGGCGGACATGACCTATGGTGAAGGCGAAGCCGTTACCTACGGCGACGTGTACCACTACCGTGCACGCCACCTTGAAACCGGTGCGAAAATCACGCCGGCTGCCGAAACGGGTAACTTCCTCGCCCGCCTTGAGCATGAGCGATTTTTGTCGGGCCAGACAACGGTTACCGGCTACAGCACCGACGCCACGCTGTCCCCGGCGCAGGTTCTGACGATCAGTGAAGTCGCGGTGCCGCCCACGCTGCCTTCGGGAGCGGAAAACGGCATTATCATCACATCTGTGGGCTACATGGCCAGCCGGAAAGAGGCGCTGATAGTGATGTGGGAGGGAATGCCCTACAGCGAAACCCGCTGCTGGCGGCCGCCGGCACGTCCGCGCCCGGTAATCAGCGGCACGCTGACGGCACGCGTCACCAGCGCCAAAAGCAACGACATCTACGCCTGGCAGGACGCGTCCGGCATGTACCGCGTAAAGTTTGACGCCGACCGGGACGGCAAAAGCCAGGGCCAGGAAAGTATGCCGGTGCGGCTGGCCAAGCCCTACGGCGGCGACGTCTACGGCTTCCATTTCCCACTGATCCAGGGCACCGAGGTTGCCATCGCCTTCCACGAGGGCGACCCGGACCGGCCCTATATCGCCCACGCGATGCACGACTCCCGCCATGTCGACCACGTCACCGAGAAGAACCATACCCGCAACGTGATACGCACGCCGACCAACAATAAGCTCAGGATGGAGGACGAGCGCGGGAAAGAGCATATCAAGCTCAGTACCGAATACGGGGGCAAGACGCAGCTGAATCTTGGGCATAACGTGGATACGTCACGCTCGCTTAGGGGGGAAGGTGCGGAGCTGCGCACGGATAAGTGGGTGGCTATACGGGGAGGTTCAGGAGTATTTATTACTGCGGATGCACAGCAGCAAGCTCAGGGGGATATGTTGGCTATGCAGGTTGCGCTGAGTCAACTTCAACAAGCGCAACAGTTAACTCAGTCTTTACGCGGAGCGGCAGAGGTGGCAAAGGCGGAACTGGCAGACCTTCAATCCCAAAAGGCATTATTGAGTGAGGCAATCACACAACTTAAACAATCTGTATTATTACTCTCAGCGCCATCAGGTATAGCTCAGACTACAGCCAAGAGCCTGCAGTTATCAGCAGGTCAAAATATTATTACAACGAGTGGTGAAAATACGGATTTTAGTGTGCTTAAGGCATTTCGGGTAGCAGCTGGGGAGTTGATAAGTTTGTTTGCAGAAAAAATGGGCATCAAAATTTTCGCAGCAAAAGGAAGAGTCGAAATTCAGGCCCAGAGTGATGAATTGGCTTTGAATGCTCTTAAAGATATTCGAGTCAGTAGTAGTGAAGGGAAAATCATTATTCGTGCTGAACAGGATATTTTACTGATCGGTAGCGGTGGTGCATATATACGCATCGGGAATGGAGAAGTAGAAAGTGGTGCTCCAGATAAAATTATTCAACGTGCAGCAGTATGGCAAAAATTCAGTGGTCAAAGTGCTAGTGTTATGGCACAAAAGTGGGATAAAGCTGATTTCTCATATACACCAAAAGCAATACATCTTTATGATGGAGAGGCTCTTCCTGCTCAAAATATGGTAGTGAAGTCTGAGGATGATGGAATTAAAATATTATCTACTGCTCAAAATGGGAAAGCTACTTTACAAAAGCAAAGTGGCGTAGCGGCTGACAGAATGCAATTTAAGGATAATAAATAAATGCCAAAAAAAACTGAAAATGAAATTGTTGCCCTTCCATATTATGAACGAAATGGAAAGGCATCTTATCCTCTCCCTAATGCCAAGATTGAGGATGACCTAATCATTGCTTGTCCTAAAGTTGCGGAGAAAATTATTCCGATAATATTTCTACCCGGTGTTATGGGAACGAATCTAAAAAAAAAAGGCAGTGATGAAAAGGTTTGGAATGCGGAAATGCCTCAGGCTATTGATTCACTAATATGGCTAGGTAAAGATAATCAAGAGCGAAAAAAACTACTTGACCCAATAACCACGGAAGTGGATAAGAGAGGTAAAGTACTTTATACAAATTTAGAAGCTAATCGATTTCCTTCGAGAGAAAGCCGGGATTGGGGAAGTGCGGTTTATTATAGTTACGGAGAGCCGCTGCATGTTTTACAGTGTATGCTTAATGATGATCACATTCTTTTAGATAATCTGCTTAATGACACAATACGAATGACTACAAGGCAGTTGCTGATTGGTGAGGATCTTGGTGCAGAAATTGGTGAAGAGGCTCTAACTAATGAAGAGGTCAAGCACAGTTATGATTTTCTTTTTCCTCTACATGTTTTTGGCTATAACTGGCTCAGATCAAATGCAGAATCGGCTAGTGAATTAAGTGATTATATAACAAGTGTATTTGAAACCTATCATGGCAGGTTAGCGATAGAGAAAGTTATTCTGGTTACCCATTCGATGGGAGGACTGGTTGCGCGACATTACTCTGAAAATTTAGGAGGGCAAAACAAGATCCTAGGAATTGTACATGGTGTAATGCCAGATTTAGGATCTCCTGCTACATATCGGAGAATGAAAACAGGAGAAAGGGGTGTTGTTGGAAGTGTAATTGGCTACGATGCGAAAAGTATGATGCCAGTACTGGCGCAGTCTCCTGGCCCACTTCAACTGGCCCCTGGGAGAGCATATAAAAAAGGTTGGCTTAAAATTCACAGTAGCGAAGGTGTTATAAGTAAACCAGTCTCTGATCCTTATGAAGAAATTTATCTTCAGGAGGATGCATGGTGGAGATTATGCGAGAAAGAGCTATTGCTTGATAATATTGAGGATGAATGGACTAAATATACCAAAATAATCACTTTTACTGTTTGTGATTTTATTGAGGGAATTAGAGGGAAATATCACCCCAACACTTATGCTTTTTATGGTGCAAGCTCTAAATGCCCATCAGATGACCATTTGATATGGGAACAACGTAAAGTTCCAAGACCAGTATTTGGTCAAGATTTTGACTCCCCAACCTTGCGGCAACCGGATGGTATTATATTTGAGCTTACATCCTCTGGGAGCCCTGGTGATGGTACTGTTCCCGTCTGCTCTGGACGAATTTCGTTTCCCGGCGTACGTGCTCTGTTGGCTACAAAAGTTGATCATGAGGGGGCTTACTCAGTAGGTAATCCAGGTGTAGAAAATGGTTTATCCGTTGCAATGAAGTTTACTTTGAGGTCGATAATTAAAATGGTTCGTGAGGTTAAAATATGCGGCTGAAGCATTTATGGTTAGGCTGCACTATTATAATTCTTTTTTTTATTATCATATATTGGTTATTGACACGAGTATGGTCAGTCCCTCCTTTATCAGCAGAGGAAAAAAAGATGACAGATAATCTTTTTGGGTATACGAAAAAACAATGTATCGGACGTTATATTTTTGAAGTGCCATCTATATTCCATAATACATTGACGAATCAAGTATGGTTCAATGATGTACAGATCTCGACTAAGCGAATATATCGCCCTGCATTTGAGCAGCGGATAAAGTTACGCGAGGAAGAGCTCTTAAAAACTTACTCTGTGAATCAGAGAGATAATCCATATCTTAAACAAGTTTATCGTTTAAGTAATGATATAATAATATTTGACAAAAATGAAGATAGAAGTGTTTCTGGGGCAAGTCGTATATTGGAAGGTTATTATTATAACAATGGAGTTGAGTTTATGTTTCAAACTGGGTTTGTTGATTTGCAAGATCCTAAATATTCAGATAAAAAGAAAATGATGTCGATTGCCGGAGTTAATGAAAAAGAGTTCAATACTAAGCTTCGAAAGCTAACAGAAATGCAAAATTTGATTTCCAGACTATCGGGAAGGGGAGATGAAGAGATACCCACGAAGCCAGGTGTCTGCATACCTAATGGATTTGTGGTTGATGGAGATACTCAATCCGAAGAAAAAATATATCTGCTTTATCGACTAAAAAATTTTTCATTTGCAGTAGCAAGTGATAATACGCAACCTAAAAACAATGGCCTTTTAACCAGAGTGAATGAATCGACTCCAGCAATGATTAAGGCAGGTGCCATGACCCTTAAAAAAGGGGCAGTTGTATCTAATGATATAAATGTAGAAGAGTGGTTAGTCAAGGGAGTACAGGAAATTTACCAACCGGAAGAAAAGAAAGTAACTGCATATAGATTCTTGTTATTCGGTAATGAGAAAATAACGGATTATAAACATCCTGTATTATCCATTGAGCTTAGTAATTCCGGTCTTGAAACAAAAGATTACTCAGATTCTCAGTTGGTTGATATTTGGGATAGGATTACAAAAACCTTCAAATATAGAGCTAATGCGTTTTAATTTAAATAGCTATAAATAAATTACTCCTAAACCAATTGGTTTTATTTTCAACAAAAAATGCTTATTATTATGCTAAGTGAAGAGGTAATTTATGCCAGCAATCATTTGTTTAGGTGATGTTACTACTCATGGGGGGGAAATTGTATCGGTCTCGTCAACTATGTTTATTGATGGTATTCAGGTTGCGCTTATAGGCGATATAGTTTCTTGCCCTATACATGGATCAAATAAAATTATTGAAGGAGCAATCTCTACTCAGGAAAATGGTATGGCTGTTGTTGTGGAAAACTGTCTTACTGAATGTGGTAGCAAGGTTATTAGTTTACAACATCATGCTTTAGTTGAGGAATAGCAATGTCATGGCCGATTCCTGTTATTGAAGAGAAAAGAATAAATTTACCTCCGAACTTTAAGAACTGGGGGGGTATATTTATAGCTATGGTGTTGATGGGGGGCATATTAATACTTTTTATGGGGAAGGCAACAACCTATGGGCAGATATTATTCTATGGTGTTCTGCCAGCTGCTTTACTATGGCTAACCTTTTTTGGTCTGACAGTCTATCGTTACGAACGATCCATTAATATTGCGCTACAGTGGAATGTCGAGACTGAAAGAACAAAACTCAACTGGCAGCGCTGGAGTAGAAAACAGCAGAGAGTAGTCGGTAATTTTGTATTGACCCCAGAAAAAGAAGGTGTTAATAGTATGTTGGGTAAGCCTGAAAATATCCCGGCTTACCCTGAAAAAATGCGCTCTCTTTCTACCATCTTTAACGATATTGGCGATTGTTTTTCGTTTATTGATAAAGAAATGGAAAAACAATGTCCTGGCTATCGTCATTATCTTAGAACGATTATTGTAGAACATTCCGATAAATATCCCAACAGATTAGTTAATAAAGCTGTCTACTACCAGTGGGATCTATATCCTGAGTATTCTGAAGGCAAAACTCAATTCTGCGCAAGCGATGACAAAGAGTTGAATGGTTTAGCTCTGTTAATTTGCCTGCAAGGCTGGATGAATGATGTAAAAGCTAATTATAGTGAGTTTATCACGGCGCAGTTAATTGCAGCTGATTCATTCCATAGCAATGAATTTAATACTATTTCCGGAACAGGCAGGCTACTTACCTCTGATGATTTGATTAAAGCTCTGGATATGATGTATGAATACAATATACTGAGTAGTAAAGAATTGCGCCATATATGGATAACGGGAGTAGATGGAAAACGGCGTGCGGAACTGATTCAGTATACGCTTAAAAAACAATGGCCTCTTCCTGATGGTAATCCTCTAATTTCTATTGATCACTCATTTGGACCTCAGGGTCCCTTAATACTTCCTGTTGCTGTATCCCTGCTTACGGATGCGGTGAAAAGTGAAGGGGGGATGCAATTACTTGTTTCACAGGATAAAAATAAATTATTTTCACTTTGCTTGATCACCCGGGAACTGTTGTTATGACGAGAGGTACGTTATTACTAAATGCCCGCTATGGTATAAGGGGACATACCATATTTATTATTGGGCTAGCAAGTATAAGTGCATTTTTGCTTTATATCTGGAAAGATGAAATCGCCGCATTGGGGATTACACATCCGGTAATGTGGACTATCTGGGGGTGTTTTTTTTTAGTATTGCAGCTTCTGGCTGCCACTGTGTTTCTGCTCAGGCGGTTGGGGTACAGAAAAGCCCAGCGTCCTTACCTTCCGCAAAGCGTTCACCCGTCTACAGAAAAAAAACAGATGAGCAGGTATAGTTCTTCAGAATTCTCATCTGAAGTTAGTCACATCTGTCAGATTCTACGAAGTTTATATGGTTGGTTTTGGCGGCATAAAACTCGCTTTTTGATTGTTATCGGTAAAGTTTCTGACGTCGAACAGCTTACCCCTGGTCTCACCACTGACCTCTGGCAAGAGGGCCACTGCACCCTCCTGCTGTGGGGCGGCGATTTGGAAAGCCCTGCTGACGAGGTGTGGCTGAAGGCCCTGCGCCGCCTGCGCCGCCGGCCGGCAGACGGCCTGGTGTGGGTCACGTCGGCTTTCGATAGGCTCCCTGCCCCGGGGCTGGGGCAGCCTTCGGAGACTCCTTCTGAAAATGCCATGGATTCGCAGGCCCACGCCCTCGCCAGCCGGGCGGAAACCCTGGGCTGGCAGCTTCCCCTTTACGTCTGGTCGCTGCACCCGCATGCGGGCAGCGCGGATGGGCGCACGGTGCAGGCAACCGGTTGCCTGCTGCCCGGGGGCTGTACCCCGGAAGCACTTTCAGCACAGCTGCAGGCGCTGACCGCCAGGCTGATTGCCCCCGGCGTACAGCAGACCTGCGGCGCATCGCAGCACAACTTCCTGCTGGCGCTGGCCGACCAGCTTGCCCGGGTGCCACAGAGCGTGGCGGGGCCGCTGTCTGCGATGCTTAACCCGTACCGTCCCCTGAAGCTGGCGGGCGTGGCGTTCAGTCAGGTTTCTCCGGAAGCCGCGCGCGGGGTAAAGCATCACTGGGGCATGGACCGGCGCTGGGATGCGCTCCCTTCCTCAGCGCGCACGCTGCCCGCCGCGCTGCGCCCCCGCAGGCCGGGACTGCCCTGGCGGCGGCTGACGGCATCCGCCGCCGCCCTGGCGATGGTCCTCTGGGCAGCCTGGACGGTGCTGGCCTTCATCAGCAACCGTGCCCTGGTGAGCGACGCCCGGCAGCAGGTAGCCGCGGTCAGTGAGCCAGAGCAGCCCATGGCTGAGCGACTTCGGGCCCTGATGGCCCTGCAGACCACGCTGGCACAGCTCCAGTACCGCGCTGATCACGGCGCGCCCTGGCACACCCGTGCCGGGCTCAGTCAGAACGACGCCCTGCTGGCCGCGCTCTGGCCCCGCTACATGCAGAGCGCGCAGCCGCTGCTGGGCGAGGCTGCGGGGCGCTATCTTCAGCATCGGCTCAGCGCCTTCACCGGCATGCCGCCCGACAGCCCGCTGCGCGAGCGGGGGGCGAAGGTCGCCTATGACCAGCTGAAGCTTTACCTGATGCTGGCCCGGCCGGCGCGCATGGGCCCGGCCTGGTTCAGCCGCGCGCTGATGGAGACCTGGCCGCGGCGGCAGGCGGTTAAGGACGGATTCTGGCAGGGCTCGGGCCCGCTGCTGCTGAGTTTTTACGGCGCGGCGCTTGCGCGCCATCCGCAGTGGCGCCTGCCCGCAGATGAGGGGCTGGTCAGCCAGGCCCGCACCATGCTGGTCCGCCTCACGGGTATGCGCAACAGCGAAACCACCCTCTACCAGAAAATGCTCGCGCAGGTCGCCCGTCAGTACGCCGACATGCGCCTGGAGGACATGGTGGCCGACCGCGATGCCGCCCGCCTGTTCACCACCGACGAAGTGGTGCCCGGCATGTTTACCCGCCAGGCCTGGGAGCAGGCGGTGCAGCCCGCCATTGATAAAGTCGTGGAAACGCGCCGCGATGAGCTGGACTGGGTGCTGACCGACGGCAGGCAGGACCCGCAGCAGAACGCCTCCCCGGAGGCGCTGAAGGCCCGCCTGACGACGCGCTACTTCGCCGACTTTTCCGGCGCCTGGCTTGCGTTTCTTAACAGCCTGCGCTGGCAGCGCGCCGCTACCCTGTCGGACGCCATCGACCAGCTGACCCTGATGGCCGACGTGCGCCAGTCGCCGCTGGTGGCCCTGATGAACACCCTCAACGTGCAGGGGCGCACCGGGCAGACCGGCGAGGCTATCTCTGATTCGCTGGTCAGGTCGGCGAAAAACCTGCTCGGCGGTGACGGTAAAACCGCCATCGACCAGAGCGCCGGGTCGCACGGGCCGCTGGATGACACCTTCGGCCCGGTGCTGGCGCTGATGGATAGGAACAGCGGCGGTCAGGCCCAGAGCCTGCAGGTGTTTCTGACCCGCGTCACCCAGGTGCGCCTGCGCCTGCAGCAGGTGACCAACGCCGCCGACCCGCAGGCGATGACTCAGGCCCTGGCCCAGACGGTATTTCAGGGGCGCGCCGTAGATCTTACCGAGACCCGCGACTACGGCAGCCTGGTGGCCGCCGGGATGGGGCAGGAGTGGAGCGGCTTTGGCCGCACGGTGTTTATCCAGCCGATGGAGCAGGCCTGGCAGCAGGTGCTTTCGCCTGCGGCGGACAGCCTCAACGCCCAGTGGCAGCAGGCGGTGGTCAGCGACTGGAACAGCGCGTTTGGCGGGCGCTATCCGTTTAATAACGCCAGCAACGACGTCTCCCTGCCGCTGCTGGCGAAATACCTCAACGCCGATTCCGGGCGCATCGCGCAGTTTCTGCAGACCCGCCTGCAGGGCATCCTGCACAAGGAGGGCAGCCACTGGGTGCCGGACCGTATTAACGCCCAGGGGCTGAACTTTAACCCGGCGTTCCTGAAAGCGGTGAACACCCTCAGCCACATCTCCGATGTCGCCTTTACCGAAGGCGGCGCCGGGATGAGCTTCGAACTGCGCCCCGGCACCGCAGCGGGCGTGATGCAGACCACGCTGGTTATCGACGGTCAGAAGCTCACCTACGTTAACCAGATGCCGGCCTGGAAGCGCTTTACCTGGCCTGCGGATACGGAAGCGCCGGGGGCCGCCCTGAGCTGGATAAGCACCCAGGCGGGTACCCGGCTGTACGGGGATATGTCGGGGGCCTGGGGCTGGATACGTCTGCTGGACAAGTCTACCGTGAGCGCCAGCCCCGGCGTGGGCAGCAGCTATAGCCTGAGCTGGAAAGCACCGGACGGCAGAAATCTCAACTACACCCTGCGTACCGAAGCAGGAGAGGGGCCGCTGGCCCTGCTGAAGTTACGCAACTTCCGGCTTCCGAAGTCGATTTTTATTCCCGGAACGTCACCTGCAGCAGGCGAGATCAACAACGGGGATGAGGAGCACTGATGTCATTAATTTATGCCCTGCTGGACGCGTGTCAGGTTGACCCTGACAGCGCGCTGCGGCAAACGACAGAGCGTATTGCTCTATGGGATAGCTGGACTGCTCCCATGTCGGGAGCATCGGCCACGGGGGAAGATCCCGGCTACGATGATGACTTCCAGGCCATGCGTGAGGAGGTCAATAAACTTTCCGGCGCCAATACTGAGCTGGTTTGCCAGCTGGCAGAAAAAGTGCTGACCACCGCTGCGAAAGACATTCGCGTGGCTACTTACTACTGCTGGGCGAAGCTGCATCAGGAAGGAGAGCCGGGGCTGGCTGCCGGGCTTGAGCTGCTGGCGGGGCTGCTGACCCGTTTTGGCACAGCGCTGCATCCGCAGCGCGAGCGCAGCCGCAAAGCGGCGCTGGAGTGGCTGGCCAGCGCCCGAATGCTGGACAGTCTCTCCCTGTATCCGGAAGTGGTCAGGGAAGAGGCGCAGCGCACCGCCGGCGCGCTGCTGGCGATAGACCGGATGCTGGAGAATGAGCCGGAAGCCTCCCGTCCGCAGCTCGGTAGCCTGCTCAGCGCGCTGGAAACCCGGCTGGTGAAATCCGGTGGTATGGAGTCGGTCGTACCCCAGACCGTCAGTGAGAGTAAATCCTCCGCATCGCCGATGGAAAGCTGCCCGCCTGCGCTGAATAAAATTACCTCCGGGCAGGATCTGCTTACCCAGGGGCGCACGCTGGCGGCGTATCTGCGCGAGCAGCCCGGCGGCTGGCTCGCCGCCCACCATCTGATGAAGAGCCTGCGTCACGACACCCTGACGGATCTTCCGGCGCTGACCGCCGATGGCCGCACCCGGATCGATCCGCCGAAAGCGGATCAGAAAGCGCTGCTCAGACGGCTGTATCTACAGCAGAGCTGGAGCGAAATTCTGGAGCAGGCGGACAGCCAGTTTGCCCGCGGGGCCAGCCATCTCTGGCTCGATTTACAGTGGTACATGCATCAGGCGCTGGTGAAATCCGGGCAGCAGGCGCTGGCCGATATTATCGCCGCCGATCTGAAGGGGCTGCTGACGCGTCTGCGCGGTCTGGAGACGCTGGCGTTCAGCGACGGCACGCCCTTTGCCGACGAGGTGACGCGGCGCTGGCTGGAGGAAGAGGTCCTGCTCTCCGCGGAATACCGCGACAGCCACGTGGTGAGCGCGGTGGCCAGTGAGTCAGACAGCGATATCCTCAGTCTGGAGCCGGAAGCTATCGCGTTGGCAGACAGCGATGGCCCCGATGCGGCGCTGGGCTGGTTACAGACCCGCCCCGGGATCGTCTCCGGGCGCCAGCGCTGGCTGCTGCGCCTGCTGATGGCACGCGTGGCGGAACAGTACGGCAAAAATGAGCTGGCGGTGCATCTGCTGGCCTCCCTGGGTGAACAGGCTGCTGCGGTGACGCTGGCAACGTGGGAGCCGGAGCTGCTGTTTGAAGTCCGGGCGCGGCACCTGAAGCTGCTGCGGATGCGCGCCGGGCGCAGCGAGGCGGATAAGGTTCGGCTGTCACCCGTGATGGAAGCGCTGCTGGCGGGGCTGATTGCTATTGATCCGGCGCGGGCGGCGGTGTTGTGCGGTTAACCCTTCAGGAAAAAGAGCGATATGGACGATTTAACCCTGCGTTACTACGACGCCGAAATGCGCTACCTGCGCGACGCCGCAAAGGAGTTCGCGCAGACCCACCCCGACCGCGCCGCGATGCTGGATCTCGACAAGGCGGGCACGCCGGATCCTTACGTGGAGCGTCTGTTCGAAGGCTTTGCCTTCTCCATGGGCCGCCTGCGGCAGAAAATCGACGACGATCTGCCGGAGCTGACCGAGGGGCTGGTCAGTATGCTCTGGCCGCACTACCTGCGCACGATCCCGTCCATGTCGGTAGTGGCCTTCACGCCCGAGCTGCAGGCAATGAAGATGGCCGAGCGGGTACCGGCGGGGCTGGAGGTTTACTCTCAGCCCGTCGGGCCGAAGAAGACCGTCTGCCGCTACCGCACCACCCGGGACATGATGCTCAACCCGCTCAGCGTATCGGGCGTCACCATGACTACCGAACCCGACGGGCGCTCGCTGCTGCGCCTGCGCCTGGCCTGCAGCGGGCAGGCCGACTGGGCGCAGGCCGACCTCAGGCGCCTGAGCTTCTATCTGGCGGCGGAGGCGCCGGTCAGCAGCCCTCTGCATCTGATGCTCACCCGCCGGCAGGCGGCAGTCTACCTGCGCCTGGCGGGGCAGGGGGAGCGAATTCGCCTTGACGCCTGGTTCTCGCCGGGCGGGTTTGGCGACGACGATGGTCTGTGGCCAAAGGGCGATACGGCGTTCAGCGGGTATCAGCTGCTGCTGGAGTATTTCACCTTCCAGGAGAAGTTTATGTTCGTCCACCTCAACGGCCTGGAGGGCATTACCCCGCCGCCGGGAACGGCATATCTGGACATCGAGGTGGTGTTTAGCCAGCAGTGGCCGTCCGATTTACCGCTGAGCGACGACGATATTCGTCTGCACTGCGTGCCGGTGATTAATCTGTTCACTCTGGAGGCCGACCCGCTCACCATTACCGGGCTGGAGTGCGAATATCTGCTGCGGCCCAGGCGACTGCAGGACGGGCACACCGAAATCTATTCCGTGGATGCGGTCACCGGGTCAGGGCACACCGGCGACGCGCAGTACGTGCCCTTCAGCAGCTTTCGCCATAAGGGCGGCATGATGCGCCGGGAGGCCCCGCCGCGCTACTTCCATACCCGGGTGCGGCGCGGCGTCAGTGGCCTGCACGACACCTGGCTTATTCTGGGCGGTTACCAGTGGGAAGATGACCGGCGCTTTGAGCGCGAGGCCATCTCCCTGCTCATCACCGGGACCAACGGCCAGCTGCCGCGCCGGGCGCTGCAGAGCACCCTGCTGGACCGCTGCGAGCAGGTGATCCAGACGCCGGTCAGCGTGCGTAACCTGTGCAAACCGACGCTGCCGGTCTATCCGCCTGCGGAAGACCGCTTTCACTGGCGGGTGCTGAGCCATCTGGGCTCCGGCTTTCTCAACATGATGAGCAGCGCAGAAGTGCTGCGCGGCACGCTGGCGCTGTATAACTGGCAGGAGGATGAGCTGAACAGCCGACGCCTCGACGCCATCCAGCGCGTCCAGCATCACCGCATTCAGCGCTTTGAGGACGGCTTTCTGCTGCGCGGCCTGGACATCGAGGTCACCCTCGACAGCAGCGGCTTTACCGGCGAGGGGGACCTGCATCTGTTCGGCGAGCTGCTGAACCGCTTTTTTGCCCTCTACACCGACATGAACCAGTTCAACCAGCTTACCCTGATTGTTCAGCCAGAAGGAAAATGCATCCGGTGGAAAGAGAATCATACGCCGCGTCTGCCCGACTGATACGCCAGCTGGGTGACCGGCTGCCGTACACCCACTTCTATCGCTTCTGTCAGCTGCTGGAGCAGAGCCGGCCGGGTGAAGCCGTGACCGGCAGCGGCTGGCGGGCCCGGGCGGAGCCGGTGCGCTTTCGCCCCCATCCGGGGATGGGCTTTCCGGCGGCGGAAATTAAAGGGGCGGAGTTCCGGGAAGAGGCATACCTGCCGCCCACAGTTCGCGTCAGCTTCATGGGCCTCTACGGCGTGGAGTCGCCGCTGCCCACGCACTACGTAGATGATATCGTTCAGCGCCGGGAGGGGGTTGAAGCCACGACGGATTTCCTCGATATCTTCAACCACCGGCTGATTGCCCAGTTTTACCGCATCTGGCGTAAATACTCGTATCCGGCAACCTTTGAGGAAGGGGGGAAAGACAACACCTCGCAGTACCTGCTGGGGCTCGCCGGGCTGGGAATTGAGGGCTGCGCGGAGAATATCGCCACGCCGGTTTCGCGCTTCCTGGCGCTGCTGCCGCTGATGATCCTGCCGGGGCGCTCGGCGGAGGGGCTGGTTGCGCTGGTCGGACTGCTGGCCCCGGAGACCCGGGCGCAGGTTCAGGCCTTCGACCGGCGCCGGGTGCCGCTGAGAAAAACGCTGGCGATGAGCGTCGGGCAGCCGGTGAGCCTGAAGGGTCGCCCCGTGATGGGCGCATACGCTACCGATGTTAACAGTCAGGTGCTTCTGCGCCTGACCACCACCTGTGTGCAGGAGGCTGAAGGCTGGCTGCCCGGCGGCGGGCTGTATACCGACCTGATGGCGCTGCTGCACGTGTATCTCGGCGGGCGACTGGATGTGCGCCTGCAGCTGTGTGTAAGAAGAAGCCTGCTGCCGGATGCGCAAGTCAACGGCAGGCCGTCGCTGAAGGGCGGCAGCCTGGGGCGCACGGCAGTCATGAAGCTGCTGAATGCCGACCCGGCGCAGTCTGACAATATCATCACCATTAACCTGGGGCGCTATCAGCGCGTACAGGAAAACATTCACCGAAGGGAGAGCGATGAAGATGGCGATTACCGCTGGTAAGCCACTGCTTTTTATTCTGATATCCGGTATCGCGGTGGTGCTGGCCGGCTGCGGGCTGACCCAGAAAATCACTGACGGCACGGTCAGCGTGACCAAATCCATTTTTTATAAACAGGTGAAAACCCTGCATCTGGACATCCGCGCCCGGGAGGCGGTCAACAGCAACGCCCGCGGCGAGGCGCTGTCGACGGTTATCCGCATCTATCAGCTTAAGGAGAGAAAAACCTTCGATGAGACGGACTATCCGTCCCTGTTCGCCGGCGACAGCCAGGCCATCGCCGCAGACCTGCTGGCTGAGAAGGACGTGCGGCTGATGCCGGGCGGCGCGGTCAGCGTCGACGTGCCGATGGAAAAATCAGCGAAGTATGTCGCCGTGGCCGGGATGTTTATCGCCCCGGACCAGGCCCGCAATACCTGGCGGCTGGTACTGTCCCTGGATGACCTTGACCCTGACAGGGCCCGGATTATCGAAGCCGGCAATAACCGGCTGACGCTGATTGCGAATAAGGAGGAGTGATGCCCCATGAACACAACGCCCCCTCGCTGTACGAGATGCTCTACGGCAACTTTTCAGGGGGGCTCGACCTTAACCAGGTCAGTGAAGAAAACCAGGTCATCCTCTCGGTGCTCGACAACATGCAGCGCATCCTCAACGCCCGGGCCGGGGCGCTGGCGCACCTCCCGGACTACGGCCTGCCGGATATGACGAAAATCCTGCAGGGAATGCCCGGCACCGCCCATCAGCTGATGAGCATGCTCTCTGACGTACTGCTGAAGTACGAGCCGCGGCTGAAAAGGGTGACGGTGGTGATGCTCGACCAGACCATTCCCGGCGAGCTGCGCTACGCCATCGACGCGGAGCTGAAGGGCATCGGCCTGGTGCGCTACGGCACCGACTTCATGCCGGAGGGGAGGGTGCTGCTGCGCCACCTGAAGCAGCAGCACTATCTGGACAACCGCGCCAGGCTCTGACGGGAGATACAATCCATGACCTCAGCAAAATCGCAGTTCCTGCAAAAACTGCAGGCGCACCGGGCCGCCCCCCGGCCATTCGACAACCGGGTGCAGGCCGATATCGCCACCTTCAGCCAGCGCATTAGCGCACTTCAGGTCAGCATGGAGGCGTGGCTGGAGGGCACCGGGATTGAAACCGAAGCCACCGCAGAGACGCTCACCGACCTGCTGGCCGGGCAGGCGTCCTTTCCCGTACCGGGCATCCGGCTGCGCTATGAGGAGCGGAGCATTAACATCACGCCGCTGTTTCTCTACGGCCACGGCGTGACGGGCTGCCTGGCGGTCAGCCTGCGGGCAGACGGCAGGCGAACGCCGCTCGGCCGCCTGCTGATGCGCCCGGACCGGGTCTGCGCTCGCCCCGCGCTGCCTTCAGCCCCGGAGACGGACCTTAATGAAGAGACCTTTTTCACCCTGCTCGCGCCGCTGCTGCCTGAGTAAATCCCTTATTCCCTTAACCGACGGACACTGCTTATGACCCTGCCTCAGCAACTGAAAACCGGCGGCGACCCGCGCCTGCAGCCGGACTATACCGCCCTGCGCGAGGAGCTGGCGAAGCTCTCGCATCCGGCGCGCCCGGACGTTGACTGGGAGCGGGTGACCAGGCTCTGCCTGGCGCTGTTCGACCGCAACGGCGTCGAGCTGCAGACTGCCGCCTGGTACACTCTGGCCCGCACGCGTCAGGCGGGCCTGGGCGGCCTGAACGAGGGCCTGGCCCTGCTGGCGGCGCTGATCGTCCGCCAGTGGGGCGCCCTGTGGCCGCAGCCGGTCCACGCCCGGATGGAGATACTCTCCGGCCTCAGCCAGCGTCTGCAGGCGGCGCTGCGCACCCTGACGCCGGGCTACGCCGACCTGCCGCAGGTCTATGAGGCGGAGCGGCAGCTGGCCGCCATTCTCGACGCGCTGGCGCGCCTGGAGCTGAAGAACGCCAGCCGGCTGGCGCCGCTGGTGGAATTTATGCACAACGCCTCCGTCAGGCTGGAGAAGATGGAGGGCGACGGCGAGGCGACCCCGGCGGTGGTGCTGTCGGCGATGCCGCAGCTAGCGCCGCCTGAGGCAGCGGCGCCGCGGGTATATGTGGTGCCGGACGTTCGCGGAGACACCGCTGAGACCGGGCAGGAGGTGCAGGACGCCGCTGCGGACGAGTCCGCAACAGCCGC
>OJYR01000251.1_pt1 | contig 16780 bp, 16 predicted proteins | sample 1600991 | NCBI WGS metagenome assembly OJYR01 (sample SAMN04436854, study PRJEB24849) | human gut metagenome | biome: human gut; feature: NICU; material: stool | host: Homo sapiens | place: USA: Saint Louis, MO | collected 2012-05-11
GTAAAGTCGGGAAAGGCGGGCGCCAGCGCCGCCAGCAGGCGCTCGCCCTGATCTTGCATCGCGTCCGGCGCGCGGGTCAGCAGGCGCAGGGTCGGCAGCGCCTGGCTCAGTTTTTCAGGGTGCAGGTAGAGGCGCAGGGTGGCCTCCAGCGCCGCAAGGGTCATTTTATCCGCCCGCAGGGCGCGCTTGAGCGGGTGCTTCTGCAGCTTCTCAATCAGCGCGCGGCGGCCGACGATAATCCCCGCCTGCGGGCCGCCGAGCAGCTTATCGCCGGAGAAGCTCACCAGGCTGACGCCGGCGGCGATCAGCGCCTGCGGCATCGGTTCGCGGGGCAGGCCGTACTGGCTTAAATCCACCAGCGATCCGCTGCCGAGGTCGGCAATCACCGGTACATCGAGTTCGCGGCCAATGGCGGCAAGCTCCGCTTCGTCCACCGCTTTGGTAAAGCCCTCCACGCTGTAGTTGCTGGTGTGGACCTTCATCAGCAGCGCGGTGTTCTCGTTCACCGCGTCGCGGTAGTCGCGGGGATGGGTGCGGTTGGTGGTGCCCACTTCGCGCAGGGTACAGCCTGCCTGGCGCATCACGTCCGGAATGCGGAAGGCGCCGCCGATCTCCACCAGTTCGCCGCGCGAGACCACCACCTCTTTACCGGCGGCGGTGGCCGCCAGCATCAGCAGCACCGCCGCCGCATTATTGTTAACGATGCAGGCGTCCTCCGCCCCGGTGAGCCGGCACAGCAGGTCGGCAATGGCCCGATCCCGGTGGCCGCGCCCGGCACCGTCCAGATCGTACTCCAGGGTTACCGGCGAACGCATCGCCTGGCTTACCGCTTCCACCGCCGCTTCGGCCTGCACGGCGCGCCCGAGATTGGTATGCAGCACGGTGCCGGTGAGGTTAAACACCGGCCGCAGCGCGCTCTGCGCCGTCAGCCTCGCCCGCGCGGCCTGCGGCCAGTCGTCCGCCCATGCGGGCAGCGCGCCGCTGGCGCGGATCTCCGCCCGGGCCGCCTCCTGCAGCTGGCGCAGGGTATCGGTGAGCTGGGCGTGACCAAACTGCGCCAGCAGCGCAGAAAAGGCGGGATCGCGCAGCAGGCGGTCGGTGGCGGGAAGCTGGCTGAACGGCGACGGATTTTCGCGAGTCATGGATAAACCTGTAGTTTGCCTCCGCCCGGCGGGCGGGTGAATGTGGATAACCGTTTGATAAACAAAATCATAGCAGGCCGTGCGTGAAAGCGGGCGGCAACCTTAATGCCCAGGCCAGATACGGTAGCAGGAACCCTGCCCCGGCGGTTTGATCTTAACCGCCGCCGGCCCGGTTTTTATGGTATACAAAAACGCAGCGTAACATTAAACGGGAAATCAGCGGCAGGATGGAAAAGGTCGACAACTTAATTCCGATGGCGATTTTCGCCCAGGTGGTCGAGTGCCTGAGCTTTACCGATGCCGCCGCCGCGCTGGGGATCTCGAAATCTTCCGTCAGCCGGGCGATTAGCCAGCTGGAGGAGACGGTCGGCGGACGGCTGCTGAAAAGAACCACCCGCCGGATTGAAATTACCGAACTGGGCATCGGCTATGCCCGCTACTGCGCCAGCATCGTCAGCGAGCTGCGGGCGTCCGAAACCTTTATCAAAGAGTACTACCAGCAGCCCGCCGGCACCCTGACCCTGCTGGCGCCGGTCACCTACGGCACCCAGCACGTGGTGCCGGCTCTGAGCCAGTTTCTGAAAAACAATATCCACGCCCGCATCGATCTCGACCTCTCCGATAAGGAGATCGATATTAAGGAGAGCGACTACGACCTGGCGATCGAGGTCCTGCAGGGCACCCCTGCGCACGAGCACGCGCAGTTCCTCTGCACCATCGGCTGGGGGCTGTACGCGACGCCGGACTATCTGCAGCGCATCGGGCCGATTAACGCACCGAAAGATTTACCCGGCCGCGACTATATTCTGTTTCGCGGCGTGGCCCGCACCGTCTCGCTGCCGTTTCGCCGGGAAAAGCAGAAGTTCGCCATTAACGTTGAGAGCCGCTTTCGCAGCAACAACAGCATTGCGCTGATTACCATGGCGCTCTCCGGCTGCGGCATTGCCTATCTGCCGACCTACGCCGCCCGCGCCAGCGTCGGGCGCGGAGAGCTGGTCAGGATCCTGCCCGGCTGGACGATGGACGAATATAAGATCTGGCTGCTGGCGAAGGAGAAAAACAGCGTCACCTCCGCCATTAAGCGCTTCTGCGATGAACTGCGGCAGCACGTGGCCGCCGCAGAGCATCAGTAGTAGTCGCCGTGGCGGTAGTCCCAGCTATTGAAGCTTTCGGCCAGCCGGGCCATGATCTTGTCCACGTCCAGCCCCTTGCGGATCAGTACCGGGCAGGGCGTTACCTTGCGCTGGCCCTGCTGCTCCGGCACCAGTTTGCCTTCGCTATCCACCATCGAGACCATCACGCCCTGCTCGTAGCGCGATTCGGCGCTTTTGCCCGCCTGAATGGAGGCCACATAGTCGTTGGCGCTGATGATTAAGTCCGCCCGCGATTCGATGCGCTCGCCGATGCCCTCGACCAGCCCGCGGTTGCCCTTGCCGGACGGGTTCGCCGAGCTGGCGAAGGCGAACTTGCGGTGCTTGTCCCACAGCTCGGCGGCGATCATTTCGCCGGGCTTGCCGAATTTAATCACAAAGCAGCTGGTCCGGCGGCCGTCCATCATCAGTTCCTTCAGGCCGTCGTCCGGCAGCCGGTCAATGGCCTCTTTTTTCCACGGCAGGATACAGCCGAGCAGAATATCGGCGTCCCAGTGCGCCCGGTAAAAGGCCTCAATCTCCGGATTGAGCTGCGCCAGGGAGGTTAACTGTTCCATACTGCCGCACAGCACCACGCCGGGTTTGTTGCGGTTGCGCTGTTTGGCTTCAAACTTGCGCTCCAGGCCCTGCTTGTCCGAGGTCATGATGATGTAGCCGACCTTGGTCGGGCAGACGATCATCCCGCCCTCCGCGCTCAGTATTTCCAGGGCCTCGGGCTGTACGGCTCCGTTCCAGTTAATTTTTTTGTTGCTCATCGTTACGCTCGCGCATCAGGTTGGGTAGTAATGAGAATCATTAATCCTCATCACCTCCCGCGCAAAGTATTGCTGCCAATCGGGCGTATTGTTCCGCTGCTGCAACAGTGGGCGTCTATCTCCCGCGGCTATTCCTCGCGCAGCATGCGGGTAAACAGTTCGACAAACGCGCTGACCTTCGCCGGGCGATAGCTGGTGGTCGGATAGACGATATAGATATCCGCCGCCGGCAGCCGCCAGTCGGGCAGCACCTCGAACAGGCGGCCCGCCTCAATATCACCGGCCACCACGTAATCCGGCAGCACGGCAACGCCGCCGCCCGCCAGGGCGGCGCGGTGAACCGCCAGCGTGGCGTTGAACTGCATACTGCTCCGCAGCGAAACCACCTGCGTCGCGCCGTCCGGGCGCGAGAAGCTGAACCGGGCCGGCTCCTTGAGCGCGGTATTGGCAATCAGCGGCGCGGCGTGCAGATCGGCGGGAACCTTGATGCCGGCGAGTCGCGGCGCCAGCCCGGTGGCGGCCACCAGCTTCTGGGCAAAGGTGCCGATTTTCCGTCCCTGCAGGTGGGACTCGGTCAGCCAGCCCATGCGGACCGAGAGATCGAACTGGCTGGCGTTGATATCCTGAATTGAATCGCTGAAGCTGACCTCCACGGTGCAGTCCGGATACTGGGCCGTAAAGCGGGCAAGGGCCGGAACGATAACCTCAATGCCATAGTCATAGGGCGCCGTCAGGCGCAGCGCGCCGGAGGGTTTGCCCGACGATTCGGTCAGCTCGCCGAAGGCGTTTTCCGCCTCCTTGAGAATACGCACGCAGCGGCGATAGAAGGCTTCGCCCGCCTCGGTGAGCCGCACCCGCCGCGTGGTGCGGATCAGCAGAGCGATATTAAAATCGGCCTCCAGGCGGGCCACCTGCTGGCTGACGACCGCCTTAGTGATGCCCAGCCGCCCGGCGGCGGCGGTAAAGGAACCGGTCTCGACCACCGCCGTAAAGTAGACGATGCGGTTGAGGCTGAAGCCTTCAAGGGCGGCGAAGCTGTCGACATTGTTTATATTTTCCATACTGTATGTTCGTATTGTATGCGTTTATCTGTCAATAGAGAGCTTCTATAGTCTCTGCACGCGATGCACATCATCGCCAATGAACAAGGTAAACCAGGATGAAACTCTCCCGATACGCGCTGCCCGCCTGCGTAATGACGCTGGCGGCGCTGGCGGCAGGCTGCCAGCATCACGATACCCGTCACGCTGCCGTACCCGCCGCGCAGGCGCAGCAGCAGGCGCTGACCGCGTCGGTCTTTAACCCCGGCGAAGCCGCAATCTTTGCGGTCTCTTCGGTGCTGGTTGAAGGCAGCCGCGACGCGGTGCTGATTGACGCCCAGTTCTCCGCCGCCGAGGCGCAGAAGCTGGTTAATAAAATTAAGGCCTCCGGCAAGCGCCTGACCGCGATTTATATCAGCCACGGCGATCCGGATTTCTACTTCGGGCTGGATACGCTGCACGCCGCCTTCCCGGAGGCGAAGATTGTCGCCACGCCGCAGACCATTGCCCATATTGAGGCGACCAAAGACGAGAAGCTGAAAATCTGGGGCCCGCAGCTGGGGGCCAATGCGCCGAAATCCATCATCGTGCCGCAGCCGCTGATCGGCGATACCCTGATGCTGGAAGGCCAGCCGCTGAAGGTTATCGGCCTCAACGGCCCGACGCCGGACCGCACCTTCGTCTGGATCCCGTCGATCAGAACGGTAGCCGGCGGCGTACCGGTCGCCTGGGGCGAACACGTCTGGATGGCGGATACTCAGACGGCGCAGTCGCACATCAACTGGCTGGCGACCCTGGGCGAAATGCGCGCCCTGTCGCCGCGCGCCGTGATCCCGGGGCATTTCGTCGGAGCGATGCCGGCTGGGCTGAAGGCGGTTGATTTTACCGCCCAGTATATTCACGCCTTTGATGAAGAAACCGCGAAAGCGAAAAACGCCGCAGCCCTGAGCAACGCCATGAAAAAACGCTACCCCAACTTAGGCGGCGAAAGCTCGCTTGAGCTGAGCGCCAAAGTGGCGAAAGGCGAGATGGCCTGGAAATAACCCTCTTTTGCTGATGCTGAATCGGCGCCAACACCAGCCCAGGAGGCCTCCCGACGGAGGCCTCTTTTCTTACATTTGCACCACAGGAGAAGTTTGCGCCCGGTCACATTCGTTATTGGCCGGTTAAAAATACTTTGTGATACAACTCACACTTTGAACACAAACCCTCTCAACACAAATGTGATGTAAGTCACAACAATCAGCCTTTTCAGCCTGATGCCCGCTGAAAAATTAGCCGCCGCCGTGAAAATTTGTGATCTGCATCACCATAAGTAGTCACTCCACACACACATAACCGTGATGTTCGTCACATAAAATCCCGCCATCTGGACAGCCTCTCCTTTCAGTGCCAGATTCCAGATCATTAACAACATCTGGCTTCCTCTGCCACCCATTAACAACAAACCTCGGGCCTCCGGCCTCGCGATAGCAAACATAAGAAGGGGTGTTTTATGTCATCCGATATCAAGATCAGAGTGCAAAGCTTTGGTCGCTTCCTCAGCAATATGGTGATGCCGAATATCGGCGCCTTTATCGCATGGGGGATTATCACTGCGCTGTTTATTCCGACCGGATGGTTGCCGAACGAGACGCTGGCGAAGCTGGTCGGGCCAATGATCACCTATCTGCTGCCGCTGCTGATCGGCTATACCGGCGGTAAGCTGGTGGGCGGCGAGCGCGGCGGCGTGGTCGGGGCCATCACCACCATGGGCGTGATCGTCGGCGCCGATATGCCGATGTTCCTCGGCTCAATGATCGCCGGCCCGCTGGGCGGCTACTGCATTAAGAAGTTTGACGCCGCCGTTGACGGTAAGATCAAATCCGGCTTCGAAATGCTGGTGAATAACTTCTCCGCCGGCATTATCGGCATGATCCTCGCCATTCTGGCGTTCCTCGGCATTGGTCCGGCGGTAGAGGTGCTGTCCCACATTCTGGCGTCGGGCGTTAACTTCATGGTCGCCCACGACATGCTGCCGCTGGCGTCTATCTTTGTTGAGCCGGCGAAAATCCTGTTCCTCAACAACGCCATCAACCACGGCATCTTCTCGCCGCTGGGCATTCAGCAGTCGCACGATCTCGGCAAGTCCATCTTCTTCCTGATTGAAGCTAACCCGGGTCCGGGCATGGGCGTTCTGCTGGCCTACATGTTCTTCGGCCGCGGCAGCGCTAAGCAGTCTGCGGGCGGCGCGGCGATCATCCACTTCCTCGGCGGTATTCACGAAATCTACTTCCCGTACGTGCTGATGAACCCGCGCCTGATCCTCGCGGTGATCCTCGGCGGCATGACCGGCGTGTTTACCCTGACCATCCTCAACGGCGGCCTGGTCTCTCCGGCTTCTCCGGGTTCCATCCTGGCGGTGCTGGCAATGACGCCGAAGGGCGCCTACTTCGCTAATATCGCGGCTATCGTAGCGGCCACCGCCGTCTCCTTTATCGTCTCCGCCATTCTGCTGAAAACCAGCAAAGTGAAAGAAGAGGACGACATTGACGCCGCCACCCGCCGTATGCAGGACATGAAGGCGCAGTCCAAAGGCGCAACGGCTCCGCAGGCTTCCGGCGACGTGACCGGCGACCTGAGCCACGTGCGCAAAATCATCGTCGCCTGTGATGCGGGCATGGGCTCCAGCGCGATGGGCGCGGGCGTGCTGCGCAAGAAGGTGCAGGACGCGGGCCTGAGTCATATTTCCGTGACCAACAGCGCCATCAACAACCTGCCGCCGGACGTGGACCTGGTGATCACTCACCGCGATCTGACCGAGCGCGCGATGCGCCAGGTGCCGCAGGCCCAGCACATCTCGCTGACCAACTTCCTCGATAGCGGTCTGTACACCGGCCTCACCGAGCGTCTGGCGGCCGCCCAGCGCCACGGCGATAACGAAGTGAAGGTGCGCGAGAACCTGAAAGATAGCTTCGACGAAAGCAACACCCACCTGTTTACGCCGGGCCCGGAAAACATCTTCCTCGGCTGCAAGGCCTTCAGTAAGGAAGAGGCGATCCGCTTTGCCGGCGAGCAGCTGGTGAAGGGCGGCTACGTCGAGCCGGAGTACGTCGACGCCATGCTGGCGCGCGAACAGCTGACCTCCACCTACCTCGGTGAATCCATCGCAGTGCCGCACGGCACCATCGAGGCCAAGGACCGGGTGCTGAAGACCGGCATCGTCTTCTGCCAGTACCCGGACGGCGTGCGCTTCGGCGATGAGCCGGACGACATTGCCCGCCTGGTGATCGGCATCGCGGCGCGCAACAACGAGCACATCCACGTGATCGCGGCGCTGACCAACGCGCTGGACGACGAGTCGGTTATCGAGCGCCTGGCGACGACCCACAGCGTCACCGAAGTGCTGGATCTGATCGTCCCGAAACAGTAACGCAACCCTCCCTCTCCCGCCGGGAGAGGGTTTGGGTGAGGGGAACGCCTCACCCCAGCCCTCTCGGGTCCCAACATTGAAAGGTAATGATGATGAAAGCTCTCCACTTTGGCGCAGGTAATATCGGACGCGGCTTTATTGGCAAACTGCTGGCCGACGCGGGCATCGCCCTGACGTTCGCCGACGTTAATCAGGTGGTGCTCGACGCCCTCAACCAGCGCGGCAGCTATCAGGTACACGTGGTAGGCGAAAACGAGCAGGTCGAAACCGTTTCCGGCGTGTCCGCCGTCAGCAGCATCGGCGAGGAGGTTATCGACCTGATTGCCAGCGTTGATCTGATCACCACCGCCGTCGGCCCGGTCGTGCTGGAGCGCATCGCCCCGGCGATCGCCAAAGGGCTGCACAAGCGCAGAGCCGCGGGCAACGATGCGCCGCTGAACATTATCGCCTGCGAGAACATGGTGCGCGGCACCACCCAGTTGAAGGATCACGTCACCGCCGCGCTGGCAGAAGAGGACAGAGCGTGGGTCGTCGAGCACGTGGGCTTCGTCGACTCCGCCGTTGACCGCATCGTGCCGCCATCGGCCTCCGCCAGCGGCGATCCGCTGGAGGTTACCGTCGAAACCTTCAGCGAGTGGATCGTCGATAAAACCCAGTTCAAAGGCCCGCTGCCGGCCATCCCGGGCATGGAGTTAACCGACAACCTGATGGCGTTTGTTGAGCGGAAACTCTTCACCCTGAACACCGGTCATGCTATAACCGCCTACCTCGGGAAACAGGCGGGCCTGCAAACCATTCGCGATGCCATCCTCAACGCGGAGATCCGCGCGGTGGTAAAAGGCGCGATGGAAGAGAGCGGCGCGGTGCTGATTAAGCGCTACGGTTTTGAGCCGGACAAGCACGCCGCCTACATCGAGAAGATCCTCGGCCGCTTTGAGAACCCGTTCCTGAAAGATGACGTTGAGCGCGTGGGGCGCCAGCCGCTGCGCAAGCTGAGCGCCGGCGACCGCCTGATCAAGCCGCTGCTCGGCACCCTGGAGTACGGCCTGCCGCACGCCAACCTGATTAAGGGCATCGCCGCCGCCATGCACTACCGCAGCGCGGAAGATCCGCAGGCGCAGGAGCTGGAAGTGCTGATTAACGCCGAAGGGCCGCAGACGGCGCTGGCGCAGATCTCCGGGCTGGACGCCGCCAGCGAGCCGGTTATTGAAGCCGTAAACGTCTATAACGCAACGAAATGATGCTGGATCCGGTGCTGCTCCCGGAGCAGCATCTTAATAACAGATTGTCAGATATGCAGGCAATAATGGAACAAACCCAGGCCTTTGAAAATCGGGTGCTTGAGCGTCTGAATGCTGGCAAAAACGTCCGCAGCTTTTTGATTGCCGCCGTCGAACTGCTCACCGAGGCGGTAAATGTACTGGTGCTGCAGGTGTTTCGCAAAGATGATTACGCGGTGAAATATGCCGTGGAGCCGCTGCTGGACGGCGAAGGGCCACTGGGCAATCTTTCGGTGCGGCTCAAGCTTATCTACGGCCTGGGGGTCATCACCCGGGCCGAGTATGAGGATGCCGAGCTGCTGATGGCCCTGCGCGAAGAGCTCAACCACGACGGCAGCGAGTACGCCTTCACCGATGATGAAATTCTCGGCCCCTTCGCCGAGCTGCACTGCGTTGACGCCCTGCCGCCGCAGCCCCCGTTCGACACCAGCGACGCCGATCTCTACGCCATGCAGCAGCAGCGCTACCAGCAGGTCGTGCGCTCCACCATGGTGCTCTCCCTGACGGAGCTTATCTCGCGCATCAGTCTGAAAAAGGCGTTTCAGAAGTCGCGATAAGCTCCTTCACGTAGCGAACAAACCCCTTCAACGCGCCGTTCCTGGCGTGGCGTTTCCAGCACAGCGTTAGCGTGGTCGTTGCCTGCGCATCCTGCAAGGTGCTGTAACCCACATCTGACATCAGCATTGCCCGCTGCGTCTCGGGCACCAGCGCCGCGCCCATGCCAATCGCCACCAGCCCCGTCGCCACCGCGACGTCGCGGGTATACTGAATCGGCTGCGGCACGAACCCGGCCCGCTCGCAGGCGCTGAGCGCCGACCAGCCCAGCCCGGTTCCCGGCGGATCGTCCTGAATCAGAAACGGCATCTTTGCAAGCTCAGCGAGGGCTATCTGCGCTTGACCGGCCAGCGGATGCCCCTGCGGCAGCACCGCGATAAGCGGCCGGGTGGCGATATCCAGATACTCCAGCTCCGGGGAGTGCGGTACCGGCGAGCGCACCAGGCCAATATCCAGATGGTCGCTCACCAGCTGCGCAAGCTGGCGGGTGACGTTATGCTCCTCGATAATAATCTCGGTTTCGGGCTGGCGCGCCCGGTAGCCGTTGATCAGCAGGGTCATCGCCGGGTCGAGGATCGACGAGCCGACGTAGCCCAGGCGGATGCGCCCGCGAAAGCCCTGGCGCAGGCTGCGGGCGCTGTCTCTGAATTTTTCATAGTGGCTGATGGCGCTTCTGGCCTCTTCGGCCAGCTGTTCGCCTTCAAACGTCAGCGCCACGTGGCGCTTATCGCGGGTAAACAGCGGAACGCCCAGCGCCTCTTCAAGCACTTTAATATGCTGGCTCAGCGCCGGCTGAGCGATGTTCAGCCGCGCGGCGGCCCGTCCAAAATGCAGCTCTTCCGCCAGGACCGCAAACGAGCGCAGGTGTCGATATTCCACGGCAAACTCTCTCTGGTTCAACCATAATTCTTCAGGAGCGGTCGGCAAAAACGCTGTCCGTCACCGCCCGCAGCGCATACTATAGAGCACTGATACACACTGATGACAAAGCCTGAACATGAAAGAAGTTGAAAAAAACGAAATTAAGCGCCTGAGCGACCGTCTCGACGCCATCCGCCGCCAGCAGGCCGACCTGCCGCTGGTTGACGCCGCCGATAAGTACGCCGAGCTTGAACAAGAACAGGCCACTGTCGAAGCGGAAATCGCCCGCCTGCGCGAGGTGCAGAGCCAGAAGCTGAGCAAAGAGGCGCAGAAGCTGGTCGCCATGCCGTTTCGCCGCGCCATTACCAAAAAAGAGCAGGCCGACATGGGCAAGCTGAAGAAAAGCGTGCGCGGCCTGGTGGTGGTGCATCCGATGACCGCTCTCGGTCGCGAGATGGGCCTGAAAGAGATGACGGGGTTTGCGAAGAGCGAGTTCTGATCGCCTTCTCTCCCCGCGGCGGCCCTCTTCAACGAAGAGGGTACGCCGCACCCTCTGTTCACCGCCGTAAAAGTGGTCCAACCAACTCTCACTAAATCCCTCTTCTCCTCACAGAACCACAATTCTGCGCAACAGACACATTGCTAAACAGCAACATCTGATTAACCATTCGTTGTCATTAACCCTACACTACAACACTGGCAGGACCAATCTTACAAATACGCTTCCGGGAGATGAGCACAGACTCATCCCGCGTACTTATTGGTCCTGAGGAGAGAGATGCATGAACCTCTGGCAACAAAACTACGATCCCGCCGGCAATATCTGGCTCTCCAGCCTGATTGCCGCTCTGCCGATCCTGTTTTTCTTCTTTGCCCTGATTAAGCTCAAACTCAAGGGCTACGTCGCCGCCAGCTTTACGGTGCTGATCGCCCTGGCGGTCGCGCTGCTGTTCTACAAAATGCCGGTGGACCGCGCGCTGGCATCGGTAGTTTACGGCTTCCTCTACGGCCTGTGGCCCATCGCGTGGATCATTATCGCGGCGGTCTTCGTCTACAAAATCTCGGTCAAAACCGGGCAGTTCGACATTATCCGCTCGTCGATCCTCTCCATTACGCCGGACCAGCGTCTGCAGATGCTGATCGTCGGCTTCTCCTTCGGCGCGTTTCTGGAAGGCGCGGCGGGCTTCGGCGCACCGGTGGCGATCACCGCCGCGCTGCTGGTCGGGCTGGGCTTCAATCCGCTCTACGCGGCGGGCCTGTGCCTGATCGTCAATACCGCGCCGGTAGCCTTTGGCGCCATGGGCATTCCGATTCTGGTGGCCGGGCAGGTCACCGGGCTGGATAGCTTTGAGATCGGCCAGATGGTGGGCCGCCAGCTGCCGTTCCTGACGATTATCGTGCTGTTCTGGATCATGGCGATTATGGACGGCTGGCGCGGCGTCAAAGAGACGTGGCCTGCCGTGATGGTGGCGGGCGGTTCCTTCGCCATCGCCCAGTACCTCAGCTCCAACTTTATCGGCCCGGAGCTGCCGGACATTATCTCCTCGCTGGTGTCGCTGGTGTGCCTGACGCTGTTCCTCAAGCGCTGGCAGCCGTTGCGCATCTTCCGCTTCGGCGACGTGGGGGCATCGCAGGTGGATATGACCCTGGCGCGCACCAAATACACGCCGCGTCAGGTGCTGCTCGCCTGGTCGCCGTTCCTGTTCCTGACCGCCACCGTCACCCTGTGGAGCGTACCGCCGTTTAAGGCGCTTTTCGCCCCCGGCGGCGCGCTGTACGACACCGTGGTTAATGTTTCGGTACCGTTCCTCGACAAGCTGGTTGCCCGCATGCCGCCGGTGGTCAGCGCCGCGACGCCCTATGCTGCCGTGTTCAAGTTCGACTGGCTCTCCGCGACCGGCACCGCCATTCTGTTTGCCGCCCTGCTCTCCATCGTGCGCCTGCGGATGAAGGCCTCCGATGCGCTGGCCACCTTCGGTCAGACTCTGAAAGAGCTGGCCCTGCCTGTCTACTCTATCGGCATGGTGCTGGCGTTCGCCTTTATCTCTAACTACTCCGGTCTCTCATCAACGCTGGCGCTGGCCCTGTCCCACACCGGCAGCGCCTTTCCGTTCTTCTCGCCGTTCCTCGGCTGGCTGGGCGTTTTCCTGACCGGGTCCGATACCTCGTCTAACGCGCTGTTCGCGGCGCTGCAGGCAACGGCGGCGCAACAGATCGGCGTGTCGGACCTGCTGATGGTCGCCGCCAACAGCACCGGCGGCGTCACCGGGAAGATGATCTCGCCCCAGTCTATCGCCGTGGCCTGTGCCGCCGTCGGGCTGATTGGCAAAGAGTCGGAGCTGTTCCGCTTCACGGTGAAGCACAGCCTGATTTTCACCTGCATCGTCGGCGTAATGACCACCCTGCAGGCTTATGTATTGACCTGGATGATCCCATGATAGTGATGCCCCGGCGTCTCGCCGACGAGATAGCCGACCGCGTGCGAACGCTGATTGAAGAACGGCAGCTGGAGGCGGGAATGCGACTTCCCGCCGAGCGCCAGCTGGCAAGCCAGCTCGGCGTCTCCCGCAACTCGCTGCGGGAGGCGCTGGCGAAGCTGGTCAGCGAAGGCTTGCTGGTGAGCCGCCGGGGCGGCGGCACCTTCGTGCGCTGGCAGCACGAGCCCTGGTCTGAGCACAATATCGTTCAGCCGCTGAAGGGGCTGCTGGCCGACGACCCGGATTACAGCTTCGATATTCTGGAGGCCCGCCACGCGATTGAGGCCAGCACCGCCTGGCACGCGGCGCTGCGGGCCACCGATGCCGATAAAGAGAAGATCCGCCTCTGCTTTGAGGCCACCCTTTCCGACGATCCCGATCTCGCCTCGCAGGCCGACGTTCGCTTCCACCTCGCCATCGCCGAAGCCTCCCACAACGTGGTGCTGCTGCAGACCATGCGCGGCTTCTTCGACCTCCTGCAGTCGTCGGTGAAGCAGAGCCGCCAGCGGATGTACCTCGTGCCGCCGGTGTTCGCCCGGCTCACGGAGCAGCATCAGGTCATTCTCGCCGCCATCAACGACGGCGACCCCGAGGCGGCCAGGCAGGCGATGATGTCCCACCTCGCCTTTGTTCACACCACGATCAAACAGTTTGATGAAGACAGGGCCCGCCAGGCGCGCATCACCCGCCTGCCCGGCGATCCCGCAATGCATTCAAGGGAGAAAAAATCATGATTATTTCCGCAGCCAGCGACTATCGGGCCGCCGCTAAGCGCATCCTGCCGCCGTTTCTGTTTCACTACATCGACGGCGGCGCTTATGCCGAATACACCCTCAAGCGCAATGTCGAAGATCTCTCCCAGGTGGCGCTGCGCCAGCGGGTGCTGAAAAATATGTCTGACCTGAGTCTTGAGACCACGCTGTTTAACGAAAAGCTGTCGATGCCGGTGGCGCTCGGGCCGGTGGGCCTGTGCGGCATGTACGCCCGCCGCGGCGAGGTGCAGGCGGCGAAGGCGGCGGATGCCAAAGGCATTCCGTTTACCCTCTCTACCGTTTCCGTCTGCCCGATTGAAGAAGTGACGCCGGCCATCAGGCGCCCGATGTGGTTCCAGCTGTACGTCCTGCGCGATCGCGGCTTTATGCGCAACGCGCTGGAGCGCGCTAAAGCCGCAGGCTGCTCGACGCTGGTATTTACCGTCGATATGCCGACGCCCGGCGCCCGCTACCGCGACGCCCACTCCGGCATGAGCGGCCCGAATGCCGCCATGCGCCGCTATCTGCAGGCGGTGCTGCATCCGCAGTGGGCGTGGGACGTGGGCCTCAACGGCCGCCCGCACGATCTGGGCAATATCTCCGCCTATCTCGGCAAGCCCACCGGGCTGGAGGACTATATCGGCTGGCTGGCGAACAACTTCGATCCGTCCATTTCGTGGAAGGACCTCGAATGGATCCGCGAATTCTGGGACGGCCCGATGGTGATCAAAGGGATCCTCGATCCGGAAGACGCCCGCGACGCGGTGCGCTTCGGCGCCGACGGCATTATCGTCTCCAACCACGGCGGCCGCCAGCTCGACGGCGTGCACTCCTCCGCCCGCGCCCTGCCCGCCATCGCCGATGCGGTGAAGGGTGATATCACCATCATGGCGGACAGCGGCATCCGCAACGGCCTCGACGTGGTGCGAATGATTGCCCTGGGCGCCGACTCGGTGCTGCTGGGCCGCGCCTACCTCTACGCGCTGGCGACCCACGGCCAGGCGGGGGTGGCAAACCTGCTGGATCTTATTGAGAAAGAGATGAAGGTGGCGATGACCCTGACCGGGGCGAAAACCATCAAGGAGATCTCGCGGGATTCGCTGGTGCAGGAGACGAAGCACCTGACGGCGGCGCTGGCGCCGCTGACGCACGGGGATGCGGCGTAGGCGGTTTTCCCCTTACCCCCGGCCCCTCTCTCCAAAGGGGCGAGGAGGCCTTATTCCTTCTCCCCATTGGGGAGAGGGGAACTCACCAACTTTTCCCGCCACTGCCGGTTTCTGTTATCCTGTTCCAGGTAATTAAATCCTGTCCACACGGACGCGTCTCAGGTTTATTTTTTTACTACCGCCATCGTTAATAACCGCTGACATTAACCATGCTAAGCTATTATTTTAAAACAATAAAAATGGGATATGCTAAGGCATTTGACTGTTACGGCATGGACAGCAAAACTCAATACCTGTGTATTTTGTCATTCCAGCTGTGCTGGTTCCTGTTTTATTTATGGCAGCCTTACGCAAGCGCATTCTCTTTTATTCTGTTTTTACTCTTCCTGCTGCCGATCGTTTCCAGCAATGCTCGCTGTATTAACTATTGCGGATATTCGCGTGCCCTCTGCCTTCTATGGCTAATCGCCCCCTATATAATGCTGTTTTTGCCTTTTTTCCTGAAAAAAAAGCATCGCAATTAAGGTGTGCTGCAACCGCTCCTCGTCACGCAAAATCTCTGCTATCCTGCCCCCCGCTATCAAGGGGGCAGTATGCTTAACATCGTCTTATTCGAACCAGAGATCCCGCCGAACACCGGCAATATCATTCGCCTGTGCGCCAACACCGGCTTTCGCCTGCACATTATCGAGCCGATGGGCTTTGCCTGGGACGATAAACGCCTGCGCCGGGCGGGGCTGGACTACCACGAGTTTGCCGCCGTGCAGCGCCACGCCGACTACGCCGCCTTCCTGGCCGCTGAGGCTCCGCAGCGCCTGTTCGCCCTCACCACCAAAGGCACGCCGGCCCACAGCGCGGTGAGCTATCAGGAAGGGGACTATCTGATGTTTGGCCCGGAGACGCGCGGCCTGCCCGCCGCTATTCTTGACGCGCTGCCTGCCGGGCAGAAGATCCGCATTCCGATGATGCCGGACAGCCGCAGCATGAACCTGTCTAACGCGGTGTCGGTGGTGGTGTATGAGGCCTGGCGCCAGCTGGGATATGCCGGCGCGGTGCTCAGAGATTAGATGCCGTCGCCGTACTCAAAGGATTGGTGGCCGTTAAAGTGCTGATCCATATCCATTGACGGCATATCGCTGTCCGGCCTACCGACGATGCGCGCCGGTACGCCGGCGGCGGTGGTGTGCGGCGGTACGGGCTGCAGGACCACGGAGCCGGCGCCGATCTTAGCCCCGGCGCCCACTTCGATATTGCCGAGAATTTTTGCTCCGGCGCCGATCATTACGCCTTCGCGAATTTTCGGATGGCGATCGCCGCTGGTCTTGCCGGTCCCGCCGAGGGTGACCGACTGCAGGATTGAGACGTCGTTTTCAATCACCGCCGTTTCGCCCACCACGATGCCGGTGGCGTGGTCGAGCATGATGCCGCGGCCAATCTTCGCCGCCGGATGAATATCGACCTGGAAAGTAACCGACACCTGATTCTGCAGGAAAATCGCCAGCGCCTGGCGGCCCTGGTGCCACAGCCAGTGGCCGATGCGGTAGGCCTGCAGGGCGTGGAAGCCTTTGAGGTAAAGCAGCGGCGTGGAGTATTTATCGACGGCCGGGTCGCGGGTGCGCACCGCCTGAATGTCGCAGGCGGCGGAGGCGATCATTTCCGGATCGGCGGCGTAGGCCTCTTCGACCACTTCGCGGATGGCGATAGCGGGCATGATCGGCGACGCCAACTTGTTCGCCAGCATATAGCTCAGGGCGCTGCCGAGGTTCTCATGTTTGAGGAGGGTTGCGTGATAGAAACTGGCCAGCATCGGCTCACAGTCGGCCAGCGCCCGGGCTTCGGCTTTAATATTTTTCCAGACAATTTCCAGTTCTACACACGGCATTGCTCACTCCAGGGACGATGGAAACGACCGGCCAGTTCTGCGCTGGCCGGGTCATTCAGGTGGTTAATCGTGGCTGCGCTCATCTTTGCGGGCGCGACCTAATAAGGTCAATGCTGCCTCGCGCGCGTTTTTTCCGCAATACAGTACCTGATATATTTCCTCGGTAATCGGCATTTCGACGCCGAAGCGCTGCGCCAGCGCCCTTACCTCTTTGGTATTGCGATAGCCTTCCACCACCTGACCAATTTCGTCCTGGGCGGTCTGCACATCCTGCCCCTGGCCGAGCTTCATGCCGAAGCGGCGGTTG
>OJYR01000259.1_pt1 | contig 16222 bp, 22 predicted proteins | sample 1600991 | NCBI WGS metagenome assembly OJYR01 (sample SAMN04436854, study PRJEB24849) | human gut metagenome | biome: human gut; feature: NICU; material: stool | host: Homo sapiens | place: USA: Saint Louis, MO | collected 2012-05-11
TGTGGTTGGCGGCCGTCTTCGTGGGAGATGGAGGATGTTGCTGCGCGTGTGGTTGCCTGGTGTAGCCAGGTGGGTGGTCTTTATCCTGAGTTGAGCGAATGGCGATTTACCGCAGGTTCGAAGCGGGCGGCGTTGGCCACCCCAGTGGTGACCGAGCATGAGTTGGTCCGACGTCTCGTGGCCAAGGCGGGTATCGCCTCTATCTGGGCCCCGCAGGGTCCTCTTCGCGTGGACGTCAGCGCGAGTGATTATGACAAGCAGGAGAATATGTTTCGCTTCGCGGCAGGGGGGAGGAGATCACCGGCCAATGTGGATGAGGATGATGAGGGTGTGGCCATGGCGATGGCGGAGATGGCCTGTCGTATTTTTTCGCCTGAGTATGTCAACTGCGGGACAGCGGAATTGGAGCCGATGCTTGACGACGGCTCTCTTGTGTCAGCGGTGAACTATGCGCGGCGGGGCGCATATGATTCGTATCCGGATTTTGTGCGGGCGGCGCGGGTCATCCGTACCACAGCGGAGGGAGTGTTCTTCGCTCGCCCCGACCACGACTAACCGGCGCTCACAGGTCGAGGGCTAGACCTGTTTCATATCACGGCAATTATCATTTCGGTGCGATAACCATCCCCTGCTCACTGCTCCACTGAAAGGGTTCCTCATAGTTCGACCGTGAGAAGTCGTTATCCCGGGTGGATATTTACCGAAGACAGGGCTGTTTCAGAGGTGCGTCGGCTGGGTCCTGAGGAGATTAGGATCAGTCATGTGCCTTTTCTTCGGTAGTTTCGTTTGTGTGAGCAGGAGATGATGTGTGATGTGGTCATTGAGGTGTGGTTGGCGGCCGTCTTCGTGGGAGATGGAGGATGTTGCTGCGCGTGTGGTTGAGTGGTGTAGCCAGGTGGGTGGTTTTTATCCTGAGTTGAGTGAATGGCGATTTACTGCAGGTTCGAAGCGGGCGGCGTTGGCCACACCTGTGGTGACCGAGCACGAGTTGGTCCGAAGTCTCGTGGCCGACGGGGGTATCGCCTCTATCTGGGCCCCGCAGGGTGATCTCAGCGTGCACCTCGACGCGGATGATTATGACAAGCAGGAGAACTTGTTTCGCTTTGTGGCAATGGGGAGCTTACCGGGTGCCGTGGACGAGGATGATGAGGGTGTGGCCATGGCGATGGCGGAGATGGCCTGTCGTATTTTTTCGCCTGAGTATGTCAACTGCGGGACAGCGGAATTGGAGCCGATGCTTGACGACGGCTCTCTTGTGTCAGCGGTGAACTATGCGCGGCGGGGCGCATATGATTCGTATCCGGATTTTGTGCGGGCGGCGCGGGTCATCCGTACCACAGCGGAGGGAGTTTTCTTCGCTCGCCCCGACCACGACTAACAGGTGCCCGCGGAGCGAGGGCCTCGACCTGTCTTGAGCCCACAGAGGCCATTGCGACAATCATCGTTTCGGCGCGGTGACCGTCCCTGCTCGCTGCTCGGCTGTGAATAGTTCCTCATGATTCGACCGTGAGAAGTCGTTATCCCGGGTGGATATTTGCCGAAGAAAGAGCTGCTCGGGAGGAGTGGCGGTTAGTTTCTGCGAAGATTAAGATCAGTCATGTCCCTTGTATTCGGTAGTTTCGTTGTTGTGAACAGGAGATGATGTGTGATGTGGTCATTGAGGTGTGGTTGGCGGCCGTCTTCGTGGGAGATGGAGGATGTTGCTGCGCGTGTGGTTGCCTGGTGTAGCCAGGTGGGTGGTCTTTATCCTGAGTTGAGCGAATGGCGATTCACTGCAGACTCGGAGCGGGCAGTGTTGGCCACACCGGTGGCTATTGAGCAAGAGTTGGTCCGACGTCTCGTGGCCGAAGGAGGCTTCGCCTCTGTCTGGGCCCCGCGGGGTGATCTCAACGTTCACCTCGACTTGGATACTTATGCGGAGCGGGAGGACCTGTTTCGCCTTGTGGCAATGGGGAGCTTACCGGGCGTCGTGGACGAGGACGATGAGGATGTGGCCATGGTGATGACAGAGATGGCCTGTCGCATTTTTTCGCCTGAGTATGTCAACTGCGGGAGGGCGGACTTGGGGCCGAGGCTTCTAGACGGTTCTATTTTATCGGCGGTGAACTATGCGCGGCGGGACGCATATGATTCGTATCCGGATTTTGTGCGGGCGGCGCGGGTCATACGTACCACAGCGGAGGGAGTGTTCTTCGCTCGTCCCGACCACGACTAACAGGTGCCCGCGGAGCGAGGGCCTCGACCTGTCTTAAGCCCACAGAGACCATTGCGAGAATCTCGTTTCGGCGCGGTGACCGTCCCTGCTCGCTGCTCGGCTGCGAGAAGTTCCTCATAGTTTGACAGTGAGGAGTCGTTATCGCGGCATGTGGAGTCGTGGGCACCGGTTGAGGCGTTACCAGACACGGTTCGGGTCACAGCCTGTCCTGGGTCACGCCACCCAGATGACGTGTTTCGGCTCGTTCTCGGAGGGCACTCCTGAGCAGTGTGGACACGGCTATTGAGATGAAAACTGCGGTCGAGGCTTTCTTGAGCGGATGCCCTGGTGCTGGTCTGCCGGTCCAAGCCACTGGTGAGGTCGCCACGGTCTACAACATCGCAGTCGAGGTCCTGCACGACTACTACGTTGCCGGCGACGGCGGATGGGTGCTTGCGCATAATGCGTCCTTGACGGGTTGGATCCGCCCGGACTTACTGCTAAGGGATGCTGAGGGCAACTTCATTTTCGTAGAGGTGAAGAATGGCCTCAAGGCACCATTCACGAAAAATCAAAGAAAGGCGATTCCGACGTTTGGCTCAGATACCGAGTTGCGGGTCTTTGTTGATGCTGCGCGTGCGCTGGGTGAGGACCAGGCAGCGGAATGGGTGCAGACGTGTTCACTTGGGGAACAGGCTGCGATGTGTGTTGTGTCGTCATGGTTGCAGTTGGATGTGTTGGCAGTGGGGGTACAGGTGCCTCACTGGCTGGCTGAGGGTTTTGCGCCAGTCTTTGTCATGGAAGGTGTGCCGCGCACGCTGGCGCGGAAGCGTAGGAAGAAGATCGAGCGCAGTGAGTTCGAATTAGCTGATCGTATGTGCGGTGGCAAGATGGTCGCTGCTGTGCCGCAGGACAGCGTGATCACCCCGCAGTTGCGAGATTTCTGGATGGGGGCTCGGTGAGTTATGTAGTGGCCTTTTGACCAGAAGGTCTGTGCGACAACGGGCCGGACGCCGATTGGGCGGCTTGCTACGAACGGTTGAAGGGCACTCAGCGTGGTCCTGCTGGGCCTGTGGTTCGTGCGTTCCCGGCAGAGGTGACGGCGGAGCTGCCGGAGCGCGATGACGAGAGTTGTATGTGGACGGCGATGCCGTTGCTGGCGGAAGCTTCGGGAGAGTTGCTGCATGTGGCTTTGGGGAACAGCCTCATGCAGGAGTCGGTACCCGTGTTGCAGGAGATGGCAGAGCGCTATCATATGGTGTTCTTCGACCCTGGTTCCGGGATGCGGGTGCTCGGGTGGACCAGATTGGCCTTTTGGCCTAGCCGGGCTGGGCGACTTATGGAGGGGCGTGGGGAATACGGACGGATGGTCTGCCGCGGAGAAGATCATTTTTGCGCGGAGACTTGAGAAAGATGGCGGCTGGCTAAATACAATTCACTCTATATATAGAGTATGAGTCTAATTCATGCTGAGGCTGTTGCGCATGGTATAGATATTCTCGAGAAGAACGGTTTGGAGAATTTTCTTGGTTGAGCAGATGAATTATGAAAAGGGCTTTGTTCCCCATGCTGGGGATGTGACCGCGATCTGTGTCGGGGAGCAGGAGTTCTTGGGCCGAGTCATTGATCCTGATCTGGAGATGGTGAAGGCCCCGGTGGTTCTGATGTATCAGTTCGATGCTGATGCCAGCCAGGTGGATCTTGGGGATGATCGGTCGTGCTTGCAGGCATCAAGGAGGCTTGGCTCCTATGTCTTGGTGAACAAGAAGGAGTTTCGCCGGAAGTGGTTCCGCAGGGTGGCGAGTTTGGATTTTGAGCCCGGTGAACGTCTAGCGGTCCATCACTTCCGCATGGAGAATCGGGTTGTGGATGAGCATGGTCATCTCCTTGACTCGCCAGTGGAGCCGCTTCCGCGTTACGAGATGCTGAGTTCGTGGGGTCTGGCTTTGCAGGTTGCCGATGCCCAGGGTTGGCTGCTCGTCGATCCTGGCAGTGGGGGCGCTGCGGGGGCTTCTCGCATCGTGACCATTCATCGTGGTGAGTTGAAACTGGACCTGGCCCGAGCGGCGGCTGTGCTGGGTCCCGCCCTCGAAGGTATGGGGATCGTGCCAGATGCGGCGTGGTGGGCCTCGATGGTCTCATGGCTTGAGCCGACCCGTAGGGGGCATCTGGAATTCCATGTCGATGCTACTCACCTCGTGGCGACTGGGCCTGGACCTGACTTGCGCGCTGTGGCTGAGGGGATGGTGGAGCTAGTTGCGCATCCCGTATCAGCTCGGGAGGCGCTCCGTGCGGCGCTGGAAGCCGGGATCGATGTGACAGATCCCGCCACTGATTCCCCGTCTCTTCAGTAGGCTGCGGCTGCTATGGCCGATCCGCGTAATCTTTCGAGCGGGTTGGCGCTAAGAAGGCGTGGCTGAGAGCGGAAAGGTTCCAGGGATGGGTACGCGGACGCGGCGGTTGCGGTTGTTTCTTACTGATGTGGATCGGGAGCGGGCGTGGGATGAGGTGCGTTCGCGTGTGCCGGGAACGAAGTTGCTGGATGATGATTTGATTTTTTGCCGCTGTCTGCGGATGCGATCGTTGATTCGCCATCACAGGTCTCGGGGCCATTGCTGTCGTTGTGGTCTCCGGAGGTGGATCCGGGGTTGGCTACGCGGACAAGCCCGAAGGACCCGGATGAGCCAGAAGGTGGGACCATTGCATGGGTCAAGTTGGCTCGATGGCCTGATGGCGCGGTGCAGCCTGATCAGGTATCGGCGGTGTGGGATCCGGAACTTGAGTCGATGACTCGGTTTTTTAATGAGGTGGCGAAGGCTTTGCGGGCGGTGACGCCGTTCAGGGTGACATATTTTGATGGGACGCCGGTGCCGTCGGTGCGGGTGGGTGCTGATGCTGCCCAGAGGTCGTTGGCTGGCGAGATTGCGCTTGGTGAGGCCATTGCGCGCTATCGCGTTGCCGAGGAGAAGGGCCGTACCAAGAAGTAGCCCGGATACCGATTGGGGGACTTCTTCGTTTTGAAGCTGATCGGGCTGGTACCGGGCGGGCTGGCGGGCCAATGCTCATAGGGCGGGGCAGCGCTGCTGTTGTGTGTTGCGTCTGGGGTCAGGGGTTGCTGGCGACCAGCTTTACGACGAGTCGGGTAGTCTCGTGGCCGTCGTGTCGATCCAGGCCACCGGCGAGATCGCCACGGTCTACAACTTCACAGTGGAGGGCCTGTACAACTACTTCGTGGCCGACGACAGCAGCTGGGTACTAGCACACAATGCGACTCGTAGGCTCCAATACGGTGTTGAGGTGGATATACCTGATGATGCCGATTCGCAAACAATTGTTGGGGCGGTAGCGCGGGGCATTCGATCGCAGGGTGCCGACGATTTAGAAAAGAAATTCTCCAAGGAGATGGCGCGCGCGGCTAAGAGAAAGCCATGGCTAAGGAAGGCTTTCCTCGGTAGTCAAGTTCACTATGAAATCCGCGGTGAGCTGAATCTGTTATATCCAGGACGATTCGAATATCGAAGTGTGGGGCCCGATTACAAAGACAAACAAATGAATGACGCATTAGTGGAGTTAACTACTACAAATCCGCACACCATTAAGGCGCACACTGACAAGGGTGGAGATTATTTGACGTGTGCGTTCGCTGGCTACGATCCGTTTTAGGAGGGTGATATGACTACTGGGTTTTTGACGGACTCTGGTATCCGAGTCTGGAGCCAGACGGTGAACGACGAGACCTTCGATGTAGCACCTCATGGGCGATTGGCGGTGCGCGGAGCCAGGCTGGATGGTTGTATTTTTTCTGGTCTCCATCTGAAAGAATTTATCTTTCAGGGGTGCGAACGTTCAGTGTTTTCCGGGTGTCGCTTTGTGAACTGCCGGATTGATGAGTGGCACCACACATTCATGGACTTCGTCGACTGCGAGTTTGAGAGCGTCAAGATTAAGAAGTGGCGGCTGGACGAGGGTGACGTAGTGGATTGTCGGTTCGAGGGGGCTATCGCTGACGCCGTGATCTGGGGAGACACGGCAGCGAAACCCGGGATTGAGTACCGCCGCAACCGTTTCGAGCGGAACGACCTATCGGGCGTCGATCCTTGTTCGGTCGACTTTCGTTCGGGTGTGGACCTTGCCACCAACGTCCTTCCGGGGTCCGGTGGCTGTGCGCCACTGTTGGTCTTGGGGTGTGGTCCTCAGGTTGCTCAGGCTGCATTGGACAGGTTGGGTGAGGTCCCCGAGGAGTTGCGCGCAGCAGCGGAACAGTACCTGTCGGTGTCGTTGTGGGCTATGCATCTTGGCTCAGGGCAGAAGGACTGGTTCGGGTGGCCATTGCGTTCGACATCACCGGAGGTCTGGGCTGAAGTGTTGGGATTAGTACGAACGGTCGAGGCCGAGATGGGCGGAGAACACTGATGGGTGTCTTGTGTGATTACTTCGTGGTAGCTGAAGGCGTTGACCCGGCTGTGGTGCTGGACGAGCCTGGGGGCCCATCTCCATGAACAGCGGGCAACTGCGTGGTCTGGTGGAGACCAAGGGTGTCGATCCAGCGGTGGAGGCGTCATGTCTGCAATCGGCGTTGACGGGTGAGGAGTTGTCGGCGCTCCTGGTGGATCCTGCCGCTGGTTCCCTGGTGGCGATGGTTGATGATGGCGAGCGCATGGTCCTGGGGGTTCACCCGGGCTTGGTCTCCGCGTTGGCTGGACTAGACCTGGCGCAGGCTGGGGAGGTGGCAACGGCATGGGCTGAGGTGTCGCGGCAGGATCTGGGCCTGCAGCTTGCTGATCGGGTACGACTTGTTGAGGGTCTTGCTGGGCTGGCTCGGGCCGCTCATGACGTGGATGAGCGAGTTTATTGCTGGGTGTGCGTCTAGGCTCTGGCGCGATGTCTGCGAGGTCGAGGTCGTGACCCTCCGCTGGGTCGACTTCTGTAACCGGCTGCTATTCCTGGAGACTGGACGACCTCCCCCTCACGCAGGCCGAACAGCTGCACTACCATCGCCTTCAGCCCACCGACTGAAAGCATGAATCAAGCCTCTGGACACGCTAGGGGCTTCACTGTGGTGGAGGGGTTCTTGTGGGTGCTTTTGGCGTGGGTGTTTTTGAGTCTGATGTGCGTGGTGATGTTGAGGAGTTGTTGGAGGAGGGTGGTAAGCCTGCGGTGGTGAAGGCTGAGACTGTCCCTGCTGTGTCGCCGAAGGCTTCGTCGTCGAAGCTGTCTCCGATGGGTCGTGGTCGAAAGGACAAGGGCGATGACACTGATGGGGATGTGTATTGGCGTGATGTTCCCAATGGCGGGTACATGATCGCTCAGATTGTGGCGCACAGCAAGTTGTTGGTGGCGTTGGTGGTTTTTTGATCGGATTGTCGATGGTGAGCCGAGACATGAGGATGTGGTGGAGGTCACCAGTCAGGGGTCCCCGCTACTGCAGGGGACTGTTTCGCGTAATGCTGTGACTTTGGGTCAGGACGGTTGGGTGTATGCGGGTAAGACGGCGTATGAGGGTCGGGGGCCATTGCGGATGTTCCGACAGGTCTCGTTGAAGAAGCCATCGGGTTATGTCGAGTATGTGAGTGGATGTACTAAGAATGCGCTGGCGGCAGGGGATTGATCACCGCGGTGTTCTCGCATGGATGACACATTGGCATCCCACCGACGTGCAGGTCTTCGGGGGAATAGAGTCTTGTTAGTAGAAGTCATTACCGGTATGGGGGTTGCATGAGTCCATGATTGATCGGGTGCTGGTTGGGTCGGCTGGTAGCCGGGAGTTGGTTCGTGGTGAGGTTTTCGAGTTGAAGAACCGAACGTGGTAGGCGCTCGCGGCTGATGTAGAGGACTGCTCCTTTGAGGGTGCCCGCTGCAAGAATTTCGGCGCAGGGAGTGGTTCAGAGCCAACGATTTACCGGCGTTGCTCTTTTCGGGACGCTTGGTTGACGTTTTCGCCGGGAGGTGTGGCTCGTTTTGAGAAATGCGATTTCACGGGCGCCCGCTTGAAGGATTGGTCGCTAATGTCTGGTGAACTGATTGATTAGTACGTTTACTGGACGTTTGCACCGCTGCCTTTTTCTTGCCCGCGTGAACTTGATTCAGCAGCGCGTTTTCAATTTTTCGGCAATGATTTCTCGCAAGCAGAGATGATCGACTGCGACTTTCGATATGGGATCGATTTGTCGCGTCAGAAGCTCCCGCAAGGGCCCGGGGTACTTCTATGCCGAGAACGGCGCGCAGGCGATCAAGCAAGCGCGGGAGCGTGCGCGGGCTGACCGAGACGACGATGCGATGATGATTCTTGACATCATCGACAAGAACCTTGTCGGACAGCAGCAGTTGTTTGACTCGGCGGCGACGTGGCTCGATTTGGGGCTTAAGCGTTGGCGTCGGATGTGGGGTCTTGTCTAATCCCCGGTCGGGGGTTGGCAGGCGGTCGAAGGGACGGGTGAAAGATGGGTATGGATCTGACTTTTTTCGTGGCGGCGGATGATGCGGCCGCAGCTGAGGTGTTGGAGCCCGGGGTGGTGTCTGGCGAAGAGGTCTTGGCGTTGCTGAACGCGTCTGATGACGCGGCTGATGGCGGCGCGATGGGTGAGCCTTTTGATCTGCCGGTGGCCGGTTTTGAGGAAGCCGTGATCGTTCCTGTGAAGGCGTGTGTGGTTGATGCGTTGGTCCGGCTGAGTGACGAGGATCGTGCAGCGGCTCTCGAGCAGTGGGCCGAGGAAGCGATGGTCCCAGCTGATGCGATCTCCGAGGGGCGTGACCTCCTAGACCGCTTGTCGGGTCTGGCTCGCGAGGCGCGAGAGGCTTGCCAGGGTCTGTACTGTCACTGGTCTGCGTAGGGCTTCGTCGCGAGAGCCATGACCCGGATGGGGTGGTCGCTGACGGTCGCAGAGATTCCAGGGTGCGGCTACGTTCTGGTTGAGGTGGACGACGAGGGTGGTAGCCGGTCTAGTCGGGGAACTGCCTGTCCAACTTCGCGTCGCTCGGCGGAGCTGGGGTGTGAGTATTTCGGGTCTTTCTCGGAGGTTGCTCCTGAGTAGTGGGCACGGCTATTGAGATGAAGGCTGCGGTGGAAGCTTTCTTAAGCGGCTGCCATGGTGCCGAGTTGCCAGGAGGCTGGGGGCAGGGCTGACGGCGTAGCCCGAGTGTGACTGGGTGTTTGCTGTGGAGCGCTGAGTTGGAGCCGGTCATCGACCGGCCAATGATCTTCCGGGACCCGGCGGCAATGCGACGGTAATTGCTATCAATAAGCCACCTAGAGGGCGGAAATAGATGGAAGAGAGGTTTGAGGGATGGGTGCGCGGTCTCGGATTTTGCGGTTGTTTCTTACTGATGTGGATCGGGAGCGGGCGTGGGAGGAGGTGCGTTCGCGTGTGCCGGGTACGAAGTTGCTTGATGACCGCTTGATTTCTTTGCCGCTGCCTGCGGAGGCGATCGTTGATTCGCCATCCCAGATCGCCGGGCCGATGTTGGTGTTGTGGTCTCCGGAGGTGGACCCGGGATACGCCACGCGCACAAGCCCGAGGGGCCTGAATCAGCCCGACGGCGGGATCATTTCGTGGCATAAGTTGTCTCGGCGGCCTGATGGCGCGGTGCAGCCTGATCAGGTGTCGGCGGTGTGGGATCCGGAATTTGAGTCGATGACTCGGTTCTTTGATGAGGTGGCGAAGGCTTTGCGGGCGGTGACGCCGGGGCGGGTGACGTATTTTGATGGGACACCGGTGCCGTCGGTGCGGGTGGGTGCTGATGCTGTCCAGAGGCCGTTGGCTGGCGAGATCGCGCTTGGTGAAGGAGTCGCGAACTATCGTGCTGTTGAGGGTAGGCGTGGCAAAAAGGCATAGCCACGGTTTTTAGCAGAGTGCGGTTCCCCCCAGATCGTGGAGGGCTTGCGGCTACGCGGCGTCCGGGACGGGCGTCGCGGTGGTCTGCTCGTAATTGACCGGTGACATCATGCCAGCGGCGCTGTGTCGGCGTTGGTGGTTGTAGAACCCGTAGGCCCAGTCGATGACGACGGCCCGGGCCTGGGCCCGGGTGTCGAACTCGTGCCGGGACAGGACTTCCCACTCCAGGGAAGAGAAGAACGCCTCGGCGGCGGCGTTGTCGAAGCACGAGCCGACCCGGCCCATCGACTGGCGGATCCCGAGGTCGGCGCAGAGCCGGGTGAACGAGGTCGCCGTGTAAGTCGAGCCCCTGTCGGTGTGGAAGATGACGCGGTTGGCCTCGTCCTCGCGCCAGATCGCCTCCTTGCCGCCGCGAGCGGTGACGGCCATCCGGATCGCCGCACACGCCAGGTCAGCGTCGGGGTGGGCGCTGGTCGCGGCGCCGAGCAGCCGGCGCGAGTACAGGTCGATCACGGTGGCCAAGTACAGCTTGCCCTCGGCCGTGGGGATCTCGGTGATGTCGCCGACCCACTTGTAGTTGGGCGCCGGCGCGGTGAAGTCGCGACGCACCAGGTCCGGGACCTTGGGTGCGGTCCTGTCCTGCCTGGTCAGGCCGCTGCGGCGCTTGATCACGCGGGCCACCAGGCCCTGACGGCGCATCGACTCGGCGACCGTCTTCTCGCTGACCCGCCATCCGGCCTCGCGCAGGTCCTCGCGCAGGCGGGGCGATCCGTGCAGGCCCTTCGCCTTGCGGAACGCGACGGCCACGGCCCGGTCGACGGTGTCGCGCCGCCGGTCGGTGTCGGTGAACAGCCCGCTCGCGGCGCCCGGGCCGTCCGCGCGCTTGATCCACTTGTAGAACCACGCCTCGGAGACTCCGAGCAGCGCGCAGACGGTCGTGTGTGGCACGGCGTAGTTGGTCCTCTGGTCGGCGATGAAGCGTGCCACGCTCACTTCGTCGCCTCCTTCACCCACAGGACCACGGATCGCTTGAGGACATCGCGCTCCATCCGCAGCTCGGCGACCTCGGCGCGGAGCCGTTTCAGCTCCTCGTAGTCGTCCTTGGACAGCTCGCCATGACCTTCGCGTGCGGCACGAGCGCGTTGGACCCAGTTGCCCAGCGTGCCCTCGTTCACGCCCAGATCTCGAGCGACCTGCGTGATCGGCTTGTTCGTCTCCTCGACGATCCGGACCGCTCCCTCACGGAACTCCCGGTCGTACTTCTTGCGCTTCTCTGGCATCTCGATCCTCATTGTGGATGCCTCTACGCTCCGGGGGGAACCTCAGAGGGTCTTGGTTCTGGTATAGCCATCGCGTTTGTGCCCAGCGTGCTGGTGAGTCAGAGTTCGTAAGCGGGGGAACTTGGTTATAAAAAGGTTCGTGGAGTTGTCTCGCATGGGGAGGCTGTATTTAAGCATCCGAAGCCGAAGAGGATGCCGACCGCGATCTCGATCGGTAACACCCGTCATGGTCAAGGGCTATTCGAGGGACTGCATCGGTGGACGATCTGATGCATGGAAAACGTATAGTGTGAATTTTAAAAAAGGGAAGGCTGTATCGCTGGAACGGGTGCGGAAGTGACGGGTAGTGAACTTATTGGTACGGAGATTCAGTTTTATCTGAAGCATGATTGGGATAAGGGCGCTATCGAGGATGATCCGAACTTTGAGGAGTACTTGGATGGTGTGGCGTCGTTCTTGAACTATGTGGCCGACAGATTGGACCAGAAGAGCTTGCGTGTATCGGACTTGCGCTGGTTTCCGGAGGTTCCTGACGATGAGCGTGCGTTGTGGACTGGCCGGCAGATGGAGTCACACGAGGCGATCCGGTGGTATGTGGAGGGCCTGCGCCACTACAAATGGGCCTGCACTCTTGTCGGTGATGGGTGGTGGATCCGTGCAGACCAAGACTCGAATGGGGCGATCATGCTGTGTGATGCCGGTCCCCGCGAACTCAGATTGGAGTTGGACGGGCCAGCGTGTATGGGCTTTGACGTGTGGCCACAGGTATCTCGAGAAGACGAGGACCTCCATTTCATTACAGGGGAGGCCGACGATAACTTCTGGAATTTTTGCGAGGAAATCCTGGTCGATGTTGACGTTGTAGTGATCGAGGTTTCTCATCGTGGTTATGGCGCATTTCGGGCGTGGAAGTGTCCGGCCCGGGATTTGGGGCAGGTTCGTTCGCAGTTGCGTCCAAATGGATTGGTATGGGTGTTCTGGGCCGATGGCCTACCGTTGTTGAGTCAGTGCCCTGTGCCAGTGTTGGCGTTCGACGATATTTTATTGGTTCGGGAGCCGTCATTGGAGGCCACGCTAGTCCCCAATCCGAAGCACTTGACCTCGCTTGAGGAGCGGGATGCTGTTCTGGCAGAGGGCGATGGTTATGTGATTTTTACTAGTGATTTCTGGCAGAACGCAGTGCTTGAGCCCGATATTGATGGCACCTTCTATAAACGGGAATGGGGACGTTTTTAGCCAGTAGGATCGCCACGAGGTTCCAGGTCTCGTGGCCCACTGTTAAACGATGGGCCGACCGCTGCCGGGCCGGCGAGTCGATCTAACAGAGGGTGGCTGCAGGCGGCGTGGATTGGGCACAGGTCGGCGTCAGTGTTGCGCTAGGCGGGATCGGCGGTGCGGAACTTGGTGCCGTTCGGGCTGCTTCGACTAACGGTTCGAGGGCGATCGCCGCGAACTCCCTGGTGAATGGGGCCGTTGGTGGCGGAGCGAGTACGCTTGCATATGGTCTAGGCCATGATGGGCCGGCGACGGTGCGCGGCTACGTCGGTTCCTTCGCTGGTGGATTCGTTGTCGGCGGTATCTCCGGAGTGGCTGGTCCTGAAGGTGGCACCATCGCCAAGGCACTGACTGGCAAAGCTGCCGGGCGTCTTGCAGTAGGGTCCACGGTTGCGTTGAGTGCGGCGGGTGCAGGCGGAGGGGATTTGGTAGCACAATTGATTGCGGATCCAGGGCAGGACATCGACTGGAAGTCTGCTGGGAAGTCCGCTCTCGTTGGCGCTGGCTGGACGGCGTTGTTGGGGCATACTGTTCCTACCTCGCCGGGCGCAACGACGCTCAGTCAGTACTCGTACTTCGGCACGCGGCTGAAGTCTTTCGGACCCAACGCGAAGAGTGTGATCGGCTCAGCGGGTATCGGGGGCATTACTACGCTTCTTCCGGTGCTGAAGTGATGAGCGGGTCGGTGAGGTGGTCGGCGGCGGAGCGGTCGCGTCTGTGGTGGTCAGTGGGATGTGGGGTAGCAGCCTTGGTTGTGGCGTGTGTGTGGCTGCCTGTTCCTTGGTCGCTGGCGATGGTGCTGGTGGGGATCGTGGCAGGGATTGTTGTGGGTTTGTTGCCAGGCTGGTGGCGCGGCGTTGCTGCTGTGGCGGCTGTGGTGGGACTGCTGATCTTGCCCAGGGAGCAGTCTTCGGCGTGGATCGTCGTCAGGGCACTGTCGTTGTTGTGCGGCGTTGGAGGAGGAACGGTGATCCAGAGATTGTGGGGGCTGCGGGGTAGGCGCGAGTCGGGGAGTTTGGGCACGGTAGTGGTGTCCGAGCGGGAGCGCGTGGCGGTCGAGGATGTGACTGCGGCGCCCTTGGTCTCCGCCCCTGGGGAGCCGGGGTCGTTGATGGGGGTGTTTCGCCGCGACGGCAGTGAGCTGCGTGTGCTGAGGGACACTTCGCACGGGTGGGTGGTCATGCACACGGCTGGTAAGGGCCGGACGCTGCAGGAGCACCTGATGGTGCGAGTGGGAGCTGATCCGGATGATCCCACTGCGGTCTCGATGAAACTGGCAGGGGAGGCATTCTTGTTCCCGATGGCGTGGTTCTGCGATGAGGCAGAGGCGCTGGCGGCAGTGAAAGCTTTCGTGCGGGACGGCTCCATGGCTGTGGAGGGGGCCTGGGTGGCGGCCTCTCGCACCCGCGAGCTGTTCGTGCCACCACCGCTGCAGCAGTTGTGACCGCTCCTGCGAGACGCGTTTCTGGGCAGTAGCCCGGACATTGGGTCCTGGCCGGGTTGATTCGAGCCGGCAGCGGTTCGCGCACGGTGGCCTGGCCCCATGCGTGCACTGGCTAAGCCGAGTGTGCTGACCTGGAACGTCGTGGAGCAGTCCTAGGTCGCGACCCGTTGGGTTGGCATTGCCGGCCACGTGCTGCTCACCGCCACAGCTCGTGAACTGCTATTGCTGGCCGGGCCCGACGGCGAGCTGCCGGTGCGCCTGCTGGATGGCGTCGCCGTCGCCGGCGTGACCACGACCATGAAGCTATCGCTAGCGCATGGCTGCTGTCTCACGAGGGGCTTTCGGCGGCTACGCTGGGCATTGCCTCTTAAGACGTTGATCACACAGTGTCGGGATCCCTGTCGAGGGGCAAAGCGGTGCCAATTGGGTGAATCGGTGGTCAATCCGACTTGGCAGGTAGGGCGTAGCGAACAAAAGGCTCTGCGCGCTGGGCGCAGCAGCTGAGGGACTCTGAGTTCACGCTGGTGCACGGGTATGAGGAAGGGGTCTGCTAGCCCGGTCGGACCGCAAGATTCCTCTACCGAAGCACCCGCATCCCGGAACCAGGATCGAAGAACACCATTTGCCGCTCATGGCGCAGACTAGCGACGTGCGGCCGCCCGCGAAGCCGGGGACTGCCGACTCTCGGCGGCGCGCCGCAAGAGTTCGACCATCTGCCGGGACCACCCAGCCTGACGCCCGGACTGTTCAGGGAAGAACCACTCCGACTGACCAGTCGCAAGATCCTCACGCGCAAACCGCAACGCCTGCTCACACCGCGCAGCGTCGCCCTCAGCCAACCCATCAGCGACAGCAAGTAGCTTCTCGGCAGCCTTCACGATAGCGGCCCGATCATCGGTCACAAAGGCCGAATGGGCGAAGCGATTACCGACCACAGCCAGCCCAGCCCGCTGCGAGCACGGCCCCGAGAACTTCAACTCGGTGAGATCATTACCGTCGATCACCCCCGCACCACCGCCGACAGCAGAACTCTCGCCCCACCACAGCACATCCTTCGCCGTTCCCTGGACCCGGCAGCCCCGCATCGCGGCCCGCTCAAAAACCCACTTCTTCACCCGCAGATTTGTGAACTCACAATCGACAAACTCAACGTCCTGACACATCCAGCTTTCAACGGCCAGCCCGTCAAAATGGCAACCGACATAGCGCACCCGCTCGCCACGAGGAAAGCCCGGATACCAGTCGGCAATCTTGCGGCCACCCAGCGACCACCCCTCGACCAAGCCCTCGCTAAAAGCCATCACCCGATCCATGTCCCCCTGAGGGACCACACCGCCCGGAACCTGCACCTCCACCTGACTTGGCGGATCCGCCTGGGATGGATTGAACAACATCCTCACAACTACCTCCTAGCACCCAGGCTGCGCGTAGGTTGGGTAGGCACCTGCATCCTTTGGGTATCCGTCCTTCATTGTATGGAATAGAATCCGCTTAGCTCCGGATTCAAGCCGACTGGATTTGAGTTTGATGGGAGTAGTCTCAATGGACCTCAGTGAGGCATGGGCGCAGTTGTGTGCCGCCAACGAGCGGTGGACGGCGTCTGATCTTCGGCCCATGTGGGAGCATGAAGGTCCTCGGCCTGGCTTGAGTGAGTCGGAGTGTTGGGATGTCCGTCGTCATCACCCAGAGGTGCCGGATGCCTATTTAGAGGTTCTTCGGCTTGCTGATGGATGGCCTTCCTTTTATCAAGACTGCGTACTTTTCGGGCGGCCTGAATTAAGTTCTCGCCCAAGCATGATTGCCGAGGCGGCCGATCAGCTCGTGACGGATACCCCGTCGCTGGCTGACTGTTTTCTGGCTGCAGCTAGTCGCTCTGACGTGGATCAGTTCTTCCTCGAGACGGATCGTGGGCGGCCAGGCCGCGTGTTCTGGTACGCAGGCTCGCTGGTAGACACCTTCGACGACATCCCGTCGTGGCTGGCCGCGATGGCGGTCTACCTCGATGAAGAGACGCAGGAGAATCTGTAGGCCTGATTCCTGCAGGAGAACTGTGAAGCCTCCCGGTGTGGAGCTGTCCGTGAGCGAGTGTGAACGGGGCGTGATGGCAATATCAAGACCCATGTTGAGGCCCATTCTCGAGCTTATGAGTTGCAGATCACGGGTCGGCCTGAAGGCTACTATGTCAATGGTGTCGAGT
>OJYR01000262.1_pt1 | contig 15979 bp, 17 predicted proteins | sample 1600991 | NCBI WGS metagenome assembly OJYR01 (sample SAMN04436854, study PRJEB24849) | human gut metagenome | biome: human gut; feature: NICU; material: stool | host: Homo sapiens | place: USA: Saint Louis, MO | collected 2012-05-11
CAACTGAAACTTGGTCTGAAATCGCGGTGTTTTTGTTTCCAGTTACCGAGTATTTATAAGGATCTGTTAACACTACTTTTATAGTGAACTTCACTGAACCTCTTGGGTTTTTCGGTAATTTTAATGGACCATCAAAATATGCAAACCAATACCAGTTTTGAGATTTGAATTTAAGTTTTTTAGGTGTTAAATCTTTAATATTGAAGAACTTGACCAATGCTTCTAATATATCATCGTGTGTTTTTTCTCCACCTGGTGACAATTTTTCGTTTCGAATAATTAATGGTAAATCAAATTCGATATCATTTAAATAACGATTCTTAACAATAGATCCCGCTCTACCTTTTACGTTTTCTTTTTCAGTAACAAAATTAAAAGAGGGTATCTCGAACCCTCTTTGCACAACCAGCCATCCAATTGTTTTATTGTCTATTTGAATTGTATCTTGCATTAGATTATCGTGCCTCCTCTTCTAAATCTAACTCTTGTAGATTCGTGACGCTCTCGTTTATCGATAGAATTATTTACCTCATCTTCAAACACATACTTATTAATAACTGGTTCGTAATCCTTATCTGCAATAACTTGATTAGACTCAACCAAACTAACCAAACAATTAATAACCGCATCTAGTTTATTCTCCAATGTATGAATATAGTTTGTATCACTATTACTTATACTTGGATTTGGTAAGTTGTTTGGTCGCTTATTTTTAGAGCGGTTATCAATATCGTTAGCAGCTAAAGCTAATAATTTGTGTGCTTCGTTCGCTCTACTTGGATCAGTAGGTATTATCCACTCTGGATATCCTTCTTCCCCTAAGTGATACAATCCGTTATAGACTTTGCCACCAGTAGCATATGCGTAATCACCAGCGCGTTTGAACGCAGCTCTCCATGAGCCTGTTCTTGGTACCCATTTACCCACAATATATCTCATAGCCGATATAGCTTGATGAGTTGGGTTGAGAGGATTATTGTAACCCGACTTTGCGTACGCTCTAAATGAAGGATCTATCATTTGGAACATACCTCTTGAAGGTATACCAGCTCTTGCGTTGCTATCCCAATTATTGACTGCATTAGCTGTATAATTGGATTCACGACTCGCAACACGCATCATCTCGTTAGTAATCCAACTCGCCTTATACCTTCCTCCTAAAATATTTTGAGCAGCCTTAATAGCTCGTCTAGCATTAGCTGCACCATTACCACCGGGTGTACTTTTGCCGCCCCCATTATTCTTTCTTAACCACGGTAACGGGTCTCTATGTCTTCCATTCCAACGCATCTCATAATGTAAGTGAGGTCCTGTACTAAACCCCGTATTCCCCGATATACCAACAGTCTGTCCGACCCTAACTTGTTGACCAGTTTTAACTTTATATTTAGATAAATGTGCATAAATAACTTCTAAGGCGCCCTTTACAATTTTCACCCATTTTCCATAACCACCATTATGAAAAGGCATAACTTGTGCTCTACCATTAATGGTTGATGGAACAGGTTCGTAAATGTAATCAAAATCCAGACCTTCATGGAATGGGCGTCCGGTTTCTCGTGTATAAGCAGCAGTGTGACCGTATAAGTAACGTAATTTACTCATATCTAATACACCGCCATCACCCGACTCTGCGAAAGCATCCTCAAGCCACTTGATTGCACTTTTCTTAATCTTAGACCATGCAGCTTTTGTTATATCGCCAGCAATACCCATACCTTTAGTTAGAGAACTGAAATCAACTCCAAACGCTTGAAGTACATAATTTAAAAGTTTGCCTGGATTATCGATAAAGTCCATGACATCACCAACTTTATCGCCAAGCCACTTTGTACCTTTACCTATTTGATCTTTTGTCCAGTTAAATGCCGATGATGCACCGGATTTAATATCTTTCCACATAGTACCTATGCTAAATCTTGGAAGCGTTCCATTTAACATTGAATAAGTTTGTGCGCCGTTATATACTATTGAACCTTTAGGTAAGTACGCTGTCGTATCTGTATTAGGCGTAAGTACCCGTTTGCCATTAGGGAATTCAATCATTTCATTTCTGAAACCATTCGGACCATTTCCACGTCCTTTATCCCCAACCGTAGCGAACGTATCCCGCGCAATCTTACCGTTCTTAACTAATCTTGTAGTAGTATGCGTATGTTCAGTACCAGTGTGTAACTTCGGTATTTTGTCCATACCCAACTTACCACCGACCCAGTTTAAACCTTCAATTAATTTATTAAGACCTCTTTTAACAGCGTCTACCATACCACCGATATGATCTTTAATTTTACCAATGATAGATTTTAAACCGTCACGCATGCTTCCAAAGATGTTACGCACTCTATCCCATAAGCGACCAGCTATACCTACAGTGTTATCTTTAATAGAGTTCCAGATGTTTGACATCCAATTTCTTAATTTAGTAAATATATCTTTCGTCGCATTCCATAAACTTGTGAATTTAGACCTTACACCCGTAAATAACGAATGAGCCTTGCCGACGGTATTGCTTTTGATATTATTCCACGTACTAGATAACCAGTTTTTCATATTAGTGAAAATAGATTTAACACTATTGAATAAGAAACCAAAAATACTTTTTGTTGCATTCCAAATTGCCGATAATGATTTCTTGAAAACGCCTATTATAGCAACCCATATAATAGTTATTAAACCTTTAAGTAATCCACCAAAGTATCTCACTACACCTAGAATTTTACCTACAAACCACAGTTGTATTAAATTCCAAATTAACTGCACAGTACCTTTCAGTATCATTACAATGCCGTCCCAAACGCCTCGCCAGTTTCCTGTGAAAAGACTAGAGAACACTTTGATAATACCCAAAATAATATTAATAGCCCCTTGTATTACACCTTTGATATTTTCCCAAGTGCTGACAATCAAAGCTTTAACCGCCGGCCAAATAAATTGCATCACTTGCCAAATCGCAAACATGATTGGTTTAATAATAAAGTTAAAAATAAATTCAAAGGTTGCTTTAATGAAACCAGCTATATTTTGCAAAGCTTGTGTTATTTCTGAGCCGTTCTCTTTCCAGAAAGAGGCTAATTGAGCGCCTATCTCTTTGGCGAAACCAACGATTTCATCAACTACTTTAAAGAAAGTTGTTCTAATCGTATTAACTACATTTTGTATTCCTGCTACAGTTTCGGGTGGAAATATCTTCTCTAGGGTAACCGCGCCTTTACTATCACCTTTGAATAAATCAAAGAAACCTTGTAACGCTAGTTTAGCTGCTTTAAATGCGTTTGCTACACCAGAGATTGCCTGATTTACAATATTTCTAAAAGTTTCTGAACGTTTATAAGCTTGATAGAAAGCTATGCCAATACCAACTAATGCACCTACAATTAATGTTATAGGTAACGTTAAACTGGATATCGACATACCTAAAATCGGAAATAGTTTAACAAGTGATGCGATTTTAGTTCTTAAAAACGCGAATATACCACCAGCTTTATTAACGTTTATTAACAAGGGTCCTAAAACTGTCATTGCATTCCCCATCACGCTGATAAATAAACCGAACATAAAAACTAAAGGACCTAAAACTGCTGCAAATAATCCAAACCCAACAACCGCTAATTGAATTGACGTTGGTAATTTAGTAACCCATGTCACTACTTTGCTAAAAGCACTTACTATAATCTTTAGTGCTGGTTCTATTCTGTCATAAATCGTTAAGGCTAGTTCTTCTAATTGCGACCTTAAAGTTCTTAATTTCCCACCTAAACCAGATTCCATTGTATCGGCCATTCTTTTAGATGCGCCGGTAGATGAATCTATAGATCTGGTTAACTTTTGATAGTCTTCATCAGAAGCATTTATAATCGCTAATGCTCCTGACATCGCTTCTTTACCAAATATTGTAGCTGCAGAACTAGCTTGTTGGTCTTTTGAAAGATGTTTAAATTTTTCCCTCAGTTGATCTAAAAGCTTTCGCATAGGAATCATTTTCCCATTACTATCTGTAATAGATATTCCTAAGCGCTCCATTTCATTCCCCATAGCTCTAGTTGGACTTGAAAGATTGGTGAACATTGTTCGTAACGCTGTACCTGCTTTTTCACCTTTGATACCCGCATTACTCATTAAACCTATCGCAATAGATGTATCTTCAATCGTGTAACCTAACGCACCTGCTACAGGAGCGACATATTTAAAAGCTTCTCCGAGCCCTCTAACGTCCGTATTTGCCTTCGAGCTAGTTTGTGCTAAAACGTCCGCAAAATGACTACTATCCTTTGCTTTTAAACCAAATGCCGTTAGTCCATCTGTAACAATGTCACTTACTGCTCCCAGTTCTTCGCCAGATGCTGCCGCTAAATCCATAACTCCGCTTAAACCTTCCATCATTTGCTTAGAATCCCAACCAGCAAGTGCCATGTAATTTAATGCTTCAGCCGAATCTGATGCACTAAATTTTGTTGTTGCACCCATTTCGCGAGCCTTTTTCTTCAAAGCTTCAAACTCTTCCCCAGTAGCACCTGAAGTTGCTTTAACTTTTCTCATACTGTCATCGAATTCAATACCTTTTTTAGCTGCTACAGCAAACCCAGCAACCACCGGCGCAGTTACATACATAGTCATGTTACGGCCTACATTTTTCATACTGTTACCAATTTCTTGAAGTTTAGGACCAAAATTATTAAAGTTGGTACCAAGTTTTCCCATTGCAGTATTTAATGCTTTCTGCTCTCTTTGCATGTCTTTTAATTCTTGTGTGGCTTGATTTAACTCTCGCTCATATTGGTTTAATTTAGCGTAAGCTTCATTGTATTTAGCAGCCGCAGCTTGTGTCTTTGCACTGTTTTCACCAGTTTCTTTACTAAGTTTGTCATAACTATCTTTCAGCTCTTTAGTAATCTGGGCTTGAACTTTTTGTTTTTTACTCAAACCTTCGACTTTTAACTTCGACTTTTCTAATGAATTATCATATCTAGAAAATTGTGATAAATTAGCCGAAAGCTCACGCGAAACCATTTTCATTTGCCTATTTAAACCTGTCACACCTCTATTGAATCCAGAACCATCTAAATCAACCTTTATGACCATATTACCTATAGGATTAGGCATTTAAAAACCTCCTTTCTTCCAAGATGTAAATAAAAAATCAACCTTTAAAGGCTGATTAAAAAATATCTTTAAAACTTTTCGCAGTTCGCTTTGTTTCAATCTTCGATTCGACAATGTCTAAAAAGAAGTGTATCGGCATGTTAGCCACTTTTTCTGCATCCATGCCTTTTTCTATCAAATCTTTAGCTATTTTCCTGTAATTGTTGTAGACAGCTTCAGGTGTTAAATCTTCTTTTCTTACTTCTGATTCTCTGTCACGAACTTTTTTGTATCACTAGGTTCCCCGCCTGTGATACGTCCAATTAACTGTCCAATCTTTTCAATACCTTCTTGACCATTTGGCAATCCTTTTTGAAGTTCTATACTAGTGAATTGATTGTCAAAAGCTTCAACAATGAAATCCAAAACTTCTTCTAGCACTTCCATTTGTAAAGCCATGTTGTCTTCGATTTCTTCTTGTTTATTTTTGTATTCTTCTTGTTCTGTCACGCTTAAGTTATTAAATTCTTCTTCTGTTAACTCTTTAAAATCAGAACCCTTAAACGCTTTGTTAAGTTTTAAACCTAATTTTGAACCTTGAATTGTTTCAAACAAAGTAATAATTGGTTTTGCTAAATATTTTTGATATTGAGGCTTTCCTGTTTTTGTAAATCCTGTAATTAATTCAATTGATGTACGTTCCATTATTAATTTCCTACTTTCTTTTTTAGTTTGGCCAAAATAAAAAGAGGGCGTTAAGCCCTCACGTTTACATTTCTAAATTAGATTGTACTGTAACTTGCACTGTGTCGGTCTTCTTGCCTGAAGTCGCAGTAACGGTTGCGCTACCTTCCGCTAAACCTTTAACAAGCCCTGATGACGAAACGCTAGCATACGTTTGTCCTTCAGTTACTGCATAAGTCACTTTCTGTCCAGATGGTTCAGTTGTAGCTGAAAGTTGTTTTGTTTCATCAACTTTTACCGTAACTTGTTCATCGCTTATGTTTACAGATTTTACTTCAACTTTTTCAGTTTTTTTCATTTCTTTTTCTACAGATTCTGTAGTTTGTTCACCACGACTAGACATGAATTCATCATAAGTTTTACCAAATGTCTCCATGAATACATAGTCACGACCTGTAGTGCTTCCTTTTGCATCATAACCAGTGACATGTGAACTTTCATCAAACAAACGATCAATAAAGTTACCTTCTACATCGTCATTTTGGAATTCAACCTTATCTTGTTTTGTTTGACCTTTGATGCTTGAACGTGTGAATTTACCTTTGAATAGACCAACCCATTCAGAAGACTCATCATGATTACGTCTTTCGAACACAATTGCTACATCTGGTGGAATATCCTTAGCTCCATATTTATAACCGCCTGTACCTTTTTTAGCACCATTCAAGAATGCTTTATCGTCAGCAGGAACAGTAACAAATGTTGTTTTAACACTCAATTTACCATTAGATACAGCAGTTGCAGCAACCATATCATCTCCGTAATCTTCTTCAGTATCTTGTGGTCTATCTACTTCAATCTCTTTTAAAAATCGAATTCGTGTCCCAGCGCCTGTTTCCCATTCTTTTTCAGTATCTTTTAAAATCGGCGCATAATAAAAATTAGATACACCAATCGCAATACCTGAAACGCCAGTATCCGCAAAGTGTTGTAAGTTTAATTTTAAAAATCTTGGTGCTTGTTTCAATTTTTCAATCATTTAATTTTCCTCCAATTTCATTGATAAAATCGAGCCTTTTGCTCTTATAATATGTCTGAATGACATGACGTCACTTTCGTATAACGGTTCTCTATAGTAACTTTGAAAATTCGCTTTCTTTAGCGACTCTACTATTTTTTCAGCCTGTTCATTCGGTTCATCCTCAGACCACCAAATATCAATTTGATAATTATACTCCCTAGTAAATTCACTATCATCAGCGTATTCATCAGGGTTAAATGGTAGTGGGTATATCCGCACAATTGGCTTATTGGTTTTTTCGTGAAAATGGTCATCTACTGTATAGTTAAATACATGTGATTCTTCTGTAACATTTTCTTTAATAATTGTATTTCTAATCAAATTAGTAATGTTAATCATTTTTGCAACCTCTTTGCAGTAGCAATCATTGTTTTTAAAACTTTATCTTTACCCTGTTTCTCAGTTTTGGTTATGAATAGTTGCGGACTTTGGTACATCGTTCCGAACTCTGTTGCATGAATACGATGAGAAACACCTTTTGTATAACCTACTGTAACTATTTTCTCGCTTGAGTCTCTATCTGTTTTCACATTAGAGACACCTATATGTTCGCGAGCGTGTTTTTTGGTGTCAGCGAAAGGTGTATTACTTTTTAAAAGTGGGACTAATGACATAGCCCCAGCTTTAATAATCGCATTGCCGTTCAGATTCATTTTTAAAACTGCATTCTTTAAACCCTGTTCAATGGTGTTTTCCTCAATTTTAGCTCCCACTATATAACCACCTCACCATACACACGTAGATAAGATTTATCTTGATAATCCGATTTAACATACTTAATGTTATATCTTTGGCTTTCGTGCGTAATGTAATGTTTGTTTGAGGGTTTATAATCGCCTCTAGGATCTCTGATAATAATAGTTTTTATAAATTTACTACCTGTATTCAAGTTGGTCTGTGTATCAGATTCTTTAGCTTCTCGTATACATGCATAACATGAATATAAAACTTTCGACTTTGGTTTTGCTGGATTACCATTTACTCGTTCGCTGATATCTTGGCAAAAATCGACACGCTCAGTTAATTTGTTTGAATTAAATTTCATCTTCTTCACTCTCCAAATATCGTTCAAATGAATCTCTCAACTTATGAACAGTACTTAAAACCATATGAGGTGCAAGTGATAAATTTCTATCCTGATAAGCGATACGATTTTCAAAATAATAATTAGCCAAAGGGTATACAGCACGAGTAAAAAGAGGGTTACTTTTAAACCAGTCTTCGTATTCAATATAATCATCTGTAACAGCACTGACTATTTCATAAAAAGCCCAACTATAATAGGTTTCTAGTAATTTATCTTCAGAGTTATGATCTATTTTGCAATGCATTTTTAGTAACTTTAGTTCAGTGGTTGTCAATTGCATCAAATCACCTATTCTTCTTTGACACGTTCTAGTATTACACCGTGTTCTTTCAGCTTTTTGTTGACATAATCAGCACGCTTTACTGTCATTTCAACATGTTTACCGCTTTCCAGATATTCCCCTTTTTCTAAGTCAGTATAAGATTTCTTTACTTTGAACATCGCCATAAGCTTTCACCTCTTTATATATTTTTTAATAGGTACTTACGCTTCTAAACTAACGTCTCCAACATTTTTCGTATCTTCATAATTAATAACAATTGCAGATTTTTCATCTAAGATACGGCAATCTTGACGTACAGCTACCATTAAACATTCACCGAAATGCATGTAATCTGTCCAGCCAGCTTGATATTGTGAACGGTCAAACAATACAATTGCATCTTTTAGATTACCGAAAATCAATGTCTCGTTTGCTTTTTCTCCTAACATTTCATCTGGTAAGATTTCAACTTTAGCACCTAGTAAACGTTGTTGCGTTTTTTCTTTAACATCTGGTTGAATTAAGTAATTTCCGTTTTTGTCTTTCATCTTATCTAACTTAGCAAACATTGTTTGAGATACAATAGCAATATTGTGCTCGTAATTTGGTTTGATGTTAAGGTTAACAGCATCTTTCAACCCGTCGATACCTTTTGCAGCAACTTTTTCTAATTTTAATTGCTTGCCACCTTCTCCTTGAGAACCATTTTTCAACACATCAATAATTGCTTGATTACGCGTTGCAGCAATTGTGCGCGCCATCCATAATTTCAATTCTTGTAGTACATTAACTTTGCTATCTTCAATAGATTCACGTGAAATACGGAAGTAACCACGATGCGTTTTAATGTCATAAACCAATTGATAAAACGGTTTAACCGCTAATTCTGGGTTTTCAGCTAATTCTTCAACTTCAGGAAGTGCAGCAACAGATGATTGACGTACAACTGGATACTTACCTGAACCGCTAGGTGCTTTTTTAACTGTGACATACTTATCTAAATTAAATTCGACTTCTTTTAACGTAAGGATATCTGTCACAATCTCTTCCGGAATTAATACGAAACCAGAATCCGTTTTCAAAGAACCGCCTTTAATAGTATTTTCATCACGAGTTTCAAGGTATTCTGAAAAGTCTCTAACTTCTTGTGATGTTACTTTTGTATTTTGAATCGAAATACCTAATTCGTTTATATTCGCTTGTTGTTGATAAGAACGCGCTTCGTTTACAACAACTGGTTGTGGGTCATCCTCTGAACCCCCGTCTTTTTCTTTTAATTTATCTAATTCTTCTTGCTTTTCTTGAATTTGAGAACGTAAATCAGTAATTTCTTGTTCTAATTCTTCTGCTCTTTCTAACTCATCGTTATTAAGCGCTCGCGTTGCATACTTAACTTTCAAATCAATTTGTCTTTTGATGTCTGAAATCTCAGATCGTAACTCTTCTTTTGTTTTCATTTAATTTCCTCCTAAAATTGGCATAAAAAATAGACATCGCTATATTCAGCATGTCCAATGGTTGTATTTGATAATGGTGTTCAACTTCACCAAATCTTATTTAATATTGAATGTTTCTTTAGTCTTAATTCTAATTCTTTTTTACGTTGCTCTTTTTTAATACTTTCAATACTACGTAATGCAGGTTTAACATCCGTATCTTTATACGCTGGATAAGTTACTACAGAGACATCTGTAAGTTTACGAATTGCTGTCAAAGTGCGTTTGTAGATGTTTTCTTGTTCATCAAAACGCATTTCATCGCCTTTGTCGTCAAGCATGAAACCAAACGAACATTGATTAATGTTACCTACGCGCATGTTCTCGTATAAATCACGCGCAAATGTTGTATTTGGCAACTTACAACGATATTTAAGTCCGACATCGTCAGTTTCGAGTTGCAAAGTACCTGACTTTGTCCTACCGATTATTTGCGACGGGATATGATCTACTAAACAACGTACATCAGATAAATCAGTGTTTTCTAAAGCGCGACGCGAAATCGTTTCTTTAAAGCCACCAAGATTTTCAGACCAAGTGTCGAACTTTAAGGCATATCCCTCGATGACCATTTCATTATCATCGTTTGAACGTACTTCAATAATGTTACCAACTCTCGTTTCCTTACTCATTTTCCTCACCTCCTCTTTAGAAGAATGTTGCTCAAAATAATCATGTATGCGTTGTTTGAATATTTCTTTATTAGGCCTGCTGTCATCTTTTTCAAGGCGATTCAAACATTCCTCTTCCGTCGCTTCAACCTCTTCAATATCATAGTCACAATTTTCAAGTTGACGATTTAACGAGTCAGTCATATTGCACGTCAAAAGGTAAAAATTTTCAAAATCTTTATTTGTTTGAGAATCATTTATAAATATTTTTCTGAAACCAGCGATTATATGTTTAGCATTTTCATTATGATCATGAATATCTAAATGAGTAATAGCACGTTGCACCAAATCCCAATCAAACACTACATCCTTGTCTGATAATCTCTTTTGAACCATTGTTGATTTGCCAGCACAAGGCGGACCTTTGATCACAATTAATTTAGCCATTTTCATCATCACCTTTCAGCTTATTATCAATGCGTTTTGATTTATTCATTTGATATTCATCCACCAGCGCAATATTCACATGATTCAAATCAACCCTGTGAATACTTCCGTAACCATCTGGAATCGGTGCCAAGCCATCTCTTTGTCTTATTTCATCAATATTCATTTTTCCTGAACCAATATTGATTTTATCGATTTCAGCTTGCGTTTTTTCATCAACCACACGTATTTCAGTGGTGTCAAATTTAAATTCACGGTTCACATCTTCGTGTTCGTTATTAAACTTGAAATTCAATTCCGCACAAACACAAGTGATATAAGGTTTTAACGTTGAGAGATAATCAAGGTTTGCGTCAGTGATACTCATATTCGAAGTTTCTATACCGAATTTATGCAAAGGAATGCCAAACACACCTGCTATCTCTCTTGTAGATGATTTATTTTCTCTAATAAGCTTTAAAACTTCTGTATCAACCTCTAATTGGTCAAATGTCATAGATTCATCTAAAACAACGACTTTACCAGCTTGTTTTGTCCCGCTAAAAGCTTTGTGAAACTCCTCTCTTGCTCTATTTCTTGCAGTCTTATTTTCCAGAACGCCTTTCATCTTCAATATACCGCCCGCATGCGTACCGTTACGTAAGAAATTATTGAGGAAATCCTTGCCGTTATTATCAGATTCAATAGTCCTACTTAAAGTATCTAGTAGTGATAAACCGTTTATACCGTCTAAGGAATAAAATTTAACATCTAGCATGTCACTGAATTTAATATTACGTTGAATTCTTCTACCGTTATCATCTACTCTTTGGTGAAAATAATAAGGTTGCCCTCTTCTGTCTGACTTCAATTCAACTTCTGAGGTTTTCCTAAACGTTAAATTTGTTGGTTTACCGATTTTATCGCGAGCAATCTCGACATATCCATGTGAAGTTAATAATGCGCTGGCAAATACAACTAACTTGAAAATATAACCGTTATACATCGGATTAGGACGATTGTTCAATAGGTTTACAATCTTATTGCCATAATCAATTTGTCCATTCGATATTAACCTAATTGGCATACGTGCTAAATCAGATGCAATCATCATAACTGCAGTAAATATATCGCTATGTTTAATAGCTTCTATACCCTCATATTCGCGTAGTTTTGTTCCTTGAAAGCCAGGTAACGTTTGTACCATCATTTGCAAATCTTCTTCGTTGTATTTTAAATCACGCATTTCAGTTTTATAAAAAATACCCAAGATCAATGCCTCCTTTCTTGATTGCTTTCATGGTTTAATATCAATGAAATAACTATTAAAATAATGCCAGTTGCTAGCAATCCCATGTTCTGACTAAAAGTTTTATATATAGAGATATTCACAATACATAATCCTAATAAAAAAAGGATGCTAACTAAATTAGCAACCAATAAATGAAAGACATCAGTTATTTTATTTAAATTCATACTGTCACCACCTTTAAAACCCAAACTCTTCACTTTCGTATATTTTTGTCCAATCTTCTTGGAACTCATGCATTCTTGCTTCAGTAAAAGCAGTTATTATCGAAATAATAGGGTCTATTTTCTGTCTATTAATTTTCTTATTGATTTTTACATTATCCTCTCCATCTCGAATCAAAATAGCGTTATTGACTGCTGTTGTAAGTAATGTATTATCACTATGTTGTATTCTTTTGTCTGCAACCCACATTCTAAATTCTTTGATCGATTGCGATAACGCTTTAAAACTCTGTCCCACTTCAATAAGCGGCCAATCTAAATGCATAGATTCAATGGTTGTAACAAAACTTTGAGCATTCCACGGGTCATAACAGACGGCTTTTACGTTTAAATCATGCGTTTCTATAAAATCAATAATGAATTCTATAACTTGTTTATAATCTATCATTCCGCTTTCTGAGCGAGTTGTTTCTGCTTCGCCTTTTTCAATCACTAAATTATAATTTATTTTATCTCTTTTAATCTTCTGTTCTAAATTAGTTCTTAAACCTATAAAAGAATGACTATCTAAAAACACACTTTTATTATCAGTAGGGAAAATAAAACCTACAGAGGTTAAGTCGTCCAGCCTTGATAAATCGACTCCTATATAAACATCTTTACCTTTGATATCAGGTGTATTTGTTACTGCTTGTTCCCAATCTGTTATGTCAAGAAGACTATCTTCTCTTTGTGCTTGCCACAGATTAAAATTTTTAATTAATATTTTGTGATACGACGTACCTTTTTCTAATTCATCTTGTATATCAGACTTAATATTTTGTAGAATTGTTTTTCTATGCTCTTTCGATTCCAAAAGTGGCATGGCTTTTATCCACTTCGCTTCATCTTGAACCTCGTCTTGCGAATCCATTTCAGCACAATATACAAAATAATTATCAGCTTTAACTTTACCTTCTAAAATACGTCTAATATATTTGTACTCTTGATACATTTGACTGTTCAAATTATCCCCAGCTGTTGAAACAAGCAATGTCAAAGGGTTCTTTTGCAATGTCATACCCGTTTTAAACCTTGAATACATTTCATCGTCTGGCATACTTGCTAATTCATCTAAAATAGCAACTGTAGGGTCTTTACCATCAACCGCATCTGGGTTATTGGACAGAGGCGCAAACACCGAACTACTTAATACATCTTCAATGTCCGTCTTTCTTACGTCTGTTTTTTCACGGATAAGCTTACTTTTACTACGCATTAGGTTTACTTGTTGACTTGCCATCTTGAATATTGTTTGTGCTTGTTTATAAGTTGATGAAGCTACATAAATCTGTCTGTTGAACTTAGGGTATTGTCCGAAAAGTAATTCGTTTACAGACATACCAGATACAATCAAAGATTTACCTTGTTTTCTAGCCATACTTATGTAAGCTTTAGTAAACATCCTGTACTGACCTCTACGCCAGCCGTACAAACTACCAACAATAAACTTTTGAAATTCCATCAGTGGCATAGGTTCGTTTGTTTTGGGATCTGGTAGCATTTCGACAAATTCAATCGCTTTATTAGCCAAACGATTGTCCCAATAACAACCATTCGGCGGATTCTTTATAAAAGAAAGGTGACGTTTACACACTTGTATGTTTTTCTTACTTGCTAATATTTCACCTGAAACCACCTTTTTTGCATATTGAGTAACATAATCTATCATTAGTCATCACTCGCAAATTTCATATACGGGTCATCGTCTTCTTTTTCTTCAGGAACCATAATACGCAATCGACTATCGATAGTTAAACCTAAAGTATTAGCTGTTTGTTGCATTCGAATACCCGCTTTTTCTTTAACGTTGAACGCTGGATTGACCTTTTTGTTTCCTCTGTCGTCTTCTAACATCAAGTCTTCACGTTCTAAAATTAAACTTGCTTTAACAAAATCGCTATAAAAGCTACAATATTGTGCTAATTGCGCTTTATCTAGGTTTGAAATTGGCAATTCTTGCATGTGCGGTACAATTCTTAGGTATTCTTGTTTCGCTACTTCATCTAAAAAGTGTGGTGGTTCAGTATCAATTTTAGAAAATTTATTTAATTGAGCTTCTTGACGCTCTTTTTCAATAATTTCTTCTTTTGTATAATTCTTATTCGAATTTGACAAAAGCTTCTTCGGTCTACCCGCCATAAATTAGCACCTCCTATTAAAAAACTTAAATAAAGGGAATTCTTCGTTAGTATATATGGGCATCGTTTCGCGAGGCTATTATTACCACCCCCGTTATTTGATGCGGGGGACTTCCCTTCGTTCCTTTTTCGTCTTTTTGTTGTGACATTCAAAGCACAAAGGCTGCAAGTTTTCCTTTTCCAACCGTTTTGACCAATCAACTTTTGTTGGAATAATATGGTCAACCATTTGCGCTTGTCGTCCACACAATCTACAAATATAATCATTTTCCATCAGTACGATTCCACGCAATCTCTTCCATTGACTTGAGTTATAAAATCTTACATACTCTGGATCGTTTCTACGTCTCACATCATTGTAATTATCATTTACATATTGCTTGTGTTTATCACAATAACTTTCATTATGATTAATCAATACATTACATGTTGGATGACCACATCGCTTCATAATAGACAATGCACATCACTCCTTGTCGACTTTCTTAACATCTTGCACAGTTACTTGTCTATCATCTTTATCATTGCTAATTAACAATAAGTTTCCTATCGATCCATCAACAAGATACTTACTACCTTGAAACAATACTTTGTCTCCTTGTTTTATACCGTTGTCTAAATTGATAGTCTGATTAGGTTTATTCATCAAGATAGTGTTAACACTATGACCAGCTATCTCATCCAAGTTAATACCTAACACGTTAGTAAGATTAGCTATATTCCACAATGCTTCGCTAAGTTCATTTATCATAATTCCTTTATCTATCGGTACATTACAAAACATATGCTGTTTAATTAGATCTGTAACATTGCCTGTAGATTGAGTTAAACCTAAGCCGTAACAAGTAATAGATTCATTTAAATTCAATTCATCATTGTGTGTACGTGTAGCTATCTCTTGGTACTTTGATATCTCCATTCTCCACCTCTTGTTTATAAAAATAAAAACCCTCACTTAATGTGAGAGTTCGAAATAAATATAAATGTTTTGCTACATAGCAATTATAATAAAAAACAATATGTAGCATCAAAATTAGTCCGATGTGTACGATTTGTACGATGTGTCCGAACTGTCCGATGTGTACGATGTGTCGGTTTCTTGTTGCAAGTTATAAAGTATATTTACTATATCTTTTACTCTAGAATAAAAATTGTCTCTGCCTATATCAAGAATGCTCATGATCCTATTATGGCTTTCTCGTTGTTTTAACATTTGTAAAATATGATAATCTTTTTCATTCGTGATGTATTCTTCATATTCATCAATGAACGCTATCTTCTTAATCAAGTAATCGTACTTTCTAAGCGCTTTGTTTTTGTTTATAACTTTCACTAACACTTTATTGCTAGTCGTGCCTTTAGCTTTTGGCATCGCAGATTGATAACCATATTGTGCAATTGATGTACTTTCGTTATCGTAGACTTTACTGTCTATTATGTTCTTCATCCACTTGTAGTTATCTATCATTTCACGTATTTCTTTCCTGTTATACATGCAATACCTCCGATAATATAAATTACTTTTTAATATCGTTGTTCATTCGTTTCAATTCAATCCTGTATTCTTCTAACCCGTTGTATCCTTTAGTTTTAACTACTT
>OJYR01000263.1_pt1 | contig 15951 bp, 10 predicted proteins | sample 1600991 | NCBI WGS metagenome assembly OJYR01 (sample SAMN04436854, study PRJEB24849) | human gut metagenome | biome: human gut; feature: NICU; material: stool | host: Homo sapiens | place: USA: Saint Louis, MO | collected 2012-05-11
CCCCGTGGGAGAGGGTTAGGGTGAGGGCACCAGACCACATCCTCTAATATGTGATAATCGGAGTTTCTGACTCTCCTGTATCATATCCTAATTTTGACAATCCGTTTTTTAAATATTGTGCATTGTCCCATAATTTATCATGTAATTCAGTTGAAGCCATTAACTTTTTAACTGCTTCAGTGATTGCTTTAGTATCCCCAGGTGCTAATGATGTAGAGAATAAGAATGGTCGTGATTGTGCTTTTAACCAATCTATTAACTCTTTTGTACCTGCTACATAACCGCCAACGACACCAATTGCTTTAGAAAGCGTACCAATTTGGAAATCGATTTTATCTTGTAAACCAAAATGTTTAACCGTACCAGCGCCTTTGCCCATAACACCTGAACCATGAGCGTCGTCAACATAAGTTAATAAACCAAATTCTTCTGCAATTTCTACAATTTCAGGTAATTTAGCCACATCACCATCCATACTAAAAACGCCATCAGTGATATACATCACTTTATTGTATTGACCTGATTCAACTGCTTCTTTTGCTTTCGCACGTAAATCATCCATGTCTGAATGGTTAACTCGAATAATTTTAGCTTTTGATAAGCGACATCCGTCAATAATTGATGCATGATTAAGCTCATCTGATAAAATAGCATCATTTTTATTCATAACAGCCGAAATAGCAGCCATATTACAATTAAATCCTGATTGATAAGCTATTGCAGCTTCTGTTCCTTTAAATTTTGCTAGTGTTTCTTCTAATTCGTCGTGTAAATCTAATGTACCATTGATTGTACGAACAGCGCCTGCACCTACACCATGTGTATCAATAGCTGCTTTTGCAGCTGATTTCAAATCTTCATTTGTTGCTAGTCCTAAATAATTATTTGAAGATAAGTTAATGTATGATTTCCCATTGATTTTGATTTCTGGTCCGTTTGCACCTTCAATTGTATCTATTTCATTATACAAACCATTTTCTTTTAGATAATTTATATTTTCCTCTAAAAACTCATGTAATGATTGAACCACAGTATATAATCCCCCTTAAGTATTGTTTGGTAATACCTTTATCATACAGTAATTCTACATAACTTGAAAGCCTTATCATTCATAGATAAAATATCTCAAAGCAATCATTTAGTACGATAATTTCATAAAATGTTATACTATAAACAATATTTTAGAAAGTAGTGATTAGGGTGTTAGATTGGTTTCAACTAGCAAATAATAAAGAAAATAAAACAATTCAACTCAGACGTTATTTACACCAATATCCTGAGTTATCTTTTGAAGAATTTCAAACACATGATTATATTGTTAACCAATTAAGCCAGTTATCTTGTGATATTGAAACTCCTATCGGCCGCAATGGTATCAAAGCCACATTTAAAGGTTTGGGCACAGGACCTACCATTGCATTAAGAGCTGACTTTGATGCGTTACCTGTCGAGGAATTAAACGATGTGCCTTATAAGTCTAAAAATCCAGGATGTATGCATGCGTGTGGGCATGATGGTCATACAGCAATTTTACTTACCGTAGCAGAAATTTTAGATGAACATAAACATTTATTAGAAGGTAATGTTGTATTAATATTCCAGTACGGTGAAGAAATCATGCCAGGTGGTTCTCAAGAAATGATTGATGCTGGATGTCTGGAAAATGTAGATAGAATTTACGGTACACATTTATGGAGTGGTTATCCTACTGGAACTATTCATTCGCGTGCGGGGGCAATCATGGCCTCTCCAGATGAATTTAGTGTCACAATTAAAGGTCGTGGCGGTCATGGTGCCAAACCTCATGAAACCATTGACCCAATAGTAATCATGGCAGAGTTCATTTTAAGTGCACAAAAAATAATTTCACGTACGATTGATCCAGTTAAACAAGCTGTACTTTCATTTGGAATGATTCAAGCAGGCACCACAGATAGCGTTATTCCTGATCAAGCATTTTGTAAAGGTACAGTTCGTACATTTGACTCGAAAATACAAGAACATGTCATGCATAAAATGGATAAGCTACTACAAGGTTTGGCAATTGCAAATGACATTGAATATGACTTGAATTATATTAAAGGATACTTGCCTGTCCATAACAACGAGAAAGCATATCAAGTTATTAAAGAAGCAACAAATGACTTACATGTACGCTTTAATGAATCAGATTTAATGATGATTGGAGAAGATTTTTCACATTATTTGAAAGTACGACCAGGTGCATTCTTTCTGACTGGTTGCGGTAATGAAAGTAAAGGTATTACAGCGCCACACCATAATCCCAAATTTGATATTGATGAAAAATCATTAAAATACGCTGTAGCTGTATTTTTGAAAATCATTGAATTAGAGCAAGTATTTAAAACAAATTAAGCATTTAAATTAATTGAAAGATATGAATCTGAGACATAAACTAATGTAATGCTCCTTCAAAGTAGACATTGAAAAATGAAAACTTTGAGAGGAGCATTTTACAATGTCCAAGGCTCAACAATTTTATTTAAACTGTATTATCAGTTATAAGTTTTATTAGTCAACCTCTCATCAATTATTGTTCTTCTAAATTGAACAGCCATTACAAAATTTACACATTAAAAAAAAGACCCCTCGATTGAGGGATCTTCTTTTTATATAAAATCTAAGAAATTAGAAATTATTTAATGATTTCAGTAACAACGCCTGATCCTACAGTACGTCCACCTTCACGGATTGAGAAACGAGTACCGTCTTCAATCGCGATTGGAGCGATTAATTCTACTGTCATTTCAACGTTATCACCAGGCATTACCATTTCAGTACCTTCTGGTAAGTGAACAACACCAGTTACGTCAGTAGTACGGAAATAGAATTGTGGACGATAGTTTGAGAAGAATGGAGTGTGACGTCCACCTTCGTCTTTTGATAATACGTATACTTCTGCTTTGAATTCAGTATGTGGTGTAATTGAACCAGGAGCAGCTAATACTTGACCACGTTGTACGTCTTCACGAGCAACACCACGTAATAATGCACCAATGTTGTCACCAGCTTCAGCGTAGTCTAATAATTTACGGAACATTTCAACACCTGTAACAGTTGTTTTAGATGTGTCATGTAAACCGATGATTTCAACTTCTTCACCAACTTTGATTTGACCACGTTCAACACGGCCTGTAGCAACAGTACCACGACCAGTGATTGAGAATACGTCCTCAACTGGCATCATGAATGGTTTGTCAGAATCACGTTCTGGAGTTGGAATGTAAGTATCTACAGCTTCCATTAATTCTAAGATTTTTTCTTCGTATTGAGCATCGCCTTCTAAAGCTTTTAATGCTGAACCAGCGATTACAGGTACATCGTCACCTGGGAAGTCATATTCGCTTAATAAGTCACGAACTTCCATTTCTACTAATTCTAATAATTCTTCATCGTCAACCATGTCAACTTTGTTTAAGAATACTACTAATGCTGGTACACCAACGTTACGTGATAAAAGAATGTGTTCACGAGTTTGTGGCATTGGACCGTCAGCAGCAGATACTACTAAGATACCACCGTCCATTTGAGCAGCACCAGTGATCATGTTTTTAACATAGTCAGCGTGTCCTGGGCAGTCAACGTGAGCGTAGTGACGTTTGTCAGTTTGGTACTCAATGTGTGAAGTATTGATTGTGATACCACGTTCTTTTTCTTCTGGAGCGTTGTCAATCATGTCGTATGATTGTGCAACTGAGTCACCATTTTTTGCTAATACAGTAGCGATTGCTGCTGTTAATGTTGTTTTACCATGGTCAACGTGACCGATAGTACCGATATTGGCATGTTCTTTAGAACGATCAAATTTTTCTTTTGCCATTATAAAATCTCTCCTATTCTAATTAAAAATAATATTTAAATTTATCTCTCATGATAGTTTCTCACCATCATGAGAAATTATTTATAGCGATGCAAAAAGAATTTTACAATTCTTTTATAATGCATTCACCCCAAAAAATCAAACTATAAAGATGATAGCTTACATTTAAGCTCACCTTGTATTTTAACCTAGGCTAGCTAGTCAAAACAAGTTATATTATTCACCTTTATTTTTCTTGATAATATCTTCAGCGATTGATTTTGGAACTTCAGCATAGTGATCGAAGTACATAGTGTAAGTACCGCGACCTTGAGTGTTTGAACGTAATGATGTTGCATAACCGAACATTTCTGAAAGTGGTACATAAGCATTAACAACTTGTGCATTACCACGAGGTTCCATACCATCAACACGTCCACGACGAGATGTTACGTCACCCATGATATCACCCATGTACTCTTCAGGCATTTCAATAGTTACTTTCATCATTGGTTCTAAGATTACAGGATCACATTTTTTAGCAGCTTCTTTAAGTGCTAATGATGCAGCAATTTTGAAGGCCATTTCAGATGAATCGACATCATGGTATGAACCATCATATAATTTAGCTTTAACATCAATTAATGGATAACCTGCTAAGACACCATTTTCCATAGCATCTTTAAGACCAGCTTCTACTGATGGAATGTATTCACGAGGAACTACACCACCAACGATAGCGTTTTCGAATTCGAAACCTGCGCCTGTTTCGTTTGGTGTGAATTCAATGTGAACATCACCGTATTGACCACGACCACCAGATTGACGAGAGAATTTACCTTGAACTTGTGCAGATGATTTGAATGTTTCACGATATGAAACCATTGGAGCACCTACGTTACATTCAACGTTGAATTCTTTCTTCATACGGTCTACTAAGATGTCTAAGTGAAGCTCACCCATACCACCGATGATAACTTGTCCAGTTTCTTCGTCAGTGTGTGCATGGAATGTTGGGTCTTCTTCTTGTAATTTAACTAAAGCTTGAGTCATTTTATCTTGGTCAGCTTTAGATTTTGGCTCTACTGATAAGTGAATAACTGGCTCTGGGAATTCCATTGATTCCAAGATAATGTCATTTTTCTCACCACATAAAGTATCACCAGTACCTGTATCTTTAAGACCTACCGCAGCAGCGATATCTCCAGAGTATACAGTATCGATTTCTTGACGTGAGTTAGCGTGCATTTGTAATAAACGACCTACACGTTCACGTTTACCTTTAGTAGAGTTCTTAACGTATGAACCAGATGTCATTGTACCTGAGTACACACGGAAGAATGTTAATTTACCAACATAAGGGTCAGTCATAACTTTGAACGCTAATGCAGCGAATTCAGCTGAATCGTCTGCTTTCGCGATTACTTCTTCTTCAGGGTTGCTAGCACGGTGACCAATAATTGGTTTAACGTCTAGTGGTGAAGGTAAGTAATCAATTACAGCGTCAAGCATTAATTGAACACCTTTGTTTTTGAAAGCTGTACCACAAAGTACTGGGTAGAATTCTACGTTAGTAGTAGCTTGGCGGATAGCTTCTTTTAATTCAGAAACTGAAATTTCTTCGTCACCAAGATATTTTTCCATTAATTCGTCGCTAGTTTCTGCAACTGCTTCGATTAAGCTAGCACGAGCTTCTTCAGCTCTATCTAAGTGGTCTTCAGGAATTTCAATTTCTTCAATTTCAGTACCTAAATCATTTGTATATTTGAAACATTTCATTTCAACTAAGTCAATGATTGCTTCGAATTCGTCTTCCGCACCAATTGGTAATTGGATTGGAGCAGCGTTAGCTTGTAAACGATCATGTAATGTACTTACAGAGTATTCGAAGTTAGCACCTAATTTGTCCATTTTGTTTACAAATACGATACGTGGAACACCATAAGTTGTAGCCTGACGCCAAACTGTTTCAGTTTGAGGTTCAACACCTGATTGTGCATCAAGTACTGTAACTGCTCCGTCAAGTACACGTAATGAACGTTCAACTTCTACAGTGAAGTCTACGTGTCCAGGTGTATCGATAATGTTTACACGGTGACCTTCCCAAGCTGCTGTTGTTGCAGCAGATGTGATAGTAATACCACGGTCTTGTTCTTGCTCCATCCAGTCCATTTGTGAAGCACCTTCATGTGTTTCACCAATTTTGTGGATACGGCCAGTGTAATAAAGAATACGTTCAGTCGTAGTCGTTTTACCAGCATCAATGTGAGCCATGATACCGATATTACGAGTTTTTTCTAATGAAAATTCTCTAGCCATGTATTTTTTCTCCTTCCAGTTTATATTACTGAATAAATACGATAGATATGGCGATGCCCTAAGCATGAACGCTTAATGAAAATTCATTAATATAGAACACACTCAGGGTAAAAGCTTTTATCTTACCAACGGTAGTGAGCAAATGCTTTGTTTGCTTCAGCCATTTTGTGAGTGTCCTCACGTTTCTTAACGGCACCACCTGTATTATTTGCTGCATCTAAAATTTCGTTAGCTAAACGATCTTCCATCGTTTTTTCACCACGAAGACGTGCATAGTTAACTAACCAACGTAAACCTAAAGTAGTACGACGCTCTGGACGAACTTCTACTGGTACTTGATAGTTAGAACCACCTACACGACGAGCTTTAACTTCTAATACTGGCATAATGTTGTTGATTGCTTCTTCGAATACTTCTAATGCATCACGACCACTGCGTTGTTCAACTAGGTCGAATGCTGAATAAAGAATTCTTTGTGCTGTTCCACGTTTACCATCTAACATAATTTTGTTAATTAATTTAGTTACTAACTTAGAGTTATGAATTGGATCTGGTAATACGTCTCTTTTAGGTACTGATCCTTTACGAGGCATAATGTAAATCCTCCCTTCCTTATATTAAATATTTTAAGTTTAAGATTTAATTAAAAACTAAATTCTTAGTTTTTAGGTTTCTTAGTTCCGTATAATGAACGACCTTGTCTACGTCCGTCAACACCTGAAGTATCAAGTGCTCCACGTACAATATGGTAACGCACACCTGGTAAGTCTTTTACACGTCCACCACGTACAAGTACAACACTGTGTTCTTGTAAGTTATGTCCGATACCAGGGATGTATGCGTTAATTTCGATGTTGTTTGATAAACGCACACGTGCATATTTACGTAACGCTGAGTTAGGTTTTTTAGGTGTCATTGTACCTACACGAGTACATACACCACGTTTTTGTGGTGAGTTTAAGTCAGTAAATTTTTTCTTTTTACTGTTGAAACCTTTATTTAAAGCTGGAGAATCTGATTTTTTGATTTTGCTTTGTCTTGGTTTACGTACTAATTGGTTAATAGTTGGCATGTGATATGTCCTCCTCTCTTCACTTTTTAATCCCACACATCCAGGTGGTTCATTTTTAGGTTAAATAAAATTTAGTAAGTTAAACACTTACTAATTCTCATTTAATCAATGCTACTATTGTCGCATTGACGTTAATACCTACATGTTTACCCAAAGCATGTTTGCTTTTGAAAAAAGATACAGGTATATTTTTCTGATTGATTTGGCTTAACACGCGAGTCATTAAATATACTTCAACGTCTTCAGCAATAATCAAAGATGTAACTTGATCTTTCTTTAACGCTTTAAGCGTTTCTTTAAGACCAACTACAAAATGTTGTTTGTTAAAGCGTGCAACTTTTTCCTTAGACAATAATTTATCCTCCAAAGTTCTGCTTGCATCAACCTTTAATATATTAACATTGAACAAGAGAATTCGTCAACATTAAATCAAATAATTTACATAAAAATAACAAGAGGCTAAAGCCTTAGCCTCTGTTATATACTTGTTATTCCGTTACTTCAGTTTGAGATTCAACTTCTGCAACTGGTTTAGCTGTTTTTTCGTATTTTACGTCGCTATAACGTCTCATACCAGTACCAGCTGGAATTAGCTTACCGATAATTACGTTTTCTTTAAGACCTAATAAGTCATCACGCTTACCTTTAATTGCTGCATCTGTTAGAACTCTTGTTGTTTCTTGGAATGATGCTGCAGATAAGAAACTTTCTGTTTCAAGTGATGCTTTAGTAATACCAAGTAATACTGGTTTAGCTGTTGCAGGGCGCTTGCGGTGTTTAAATGCTTCTCTATTTGCATCTGTAAAGTTGTGAATATCAACTAATGAACCTGGTAATAACTTCGTATCACCTGCTTCGATAATTCTAACTTTACGTAACATTTGTCGAACCATAACCTCAACGTGTTTATCGTCGATTTCTACCCCTTGCATACGGTAAACTTTTTGTACTTCTTTTAATAAGTAGCTTTCAGTCGCGTTTAATCCAGCAACAGATAAGTAATTCTTAGGTTCAATAGAACCTTCAGTTAATACTTCACCACGTTGTACTGGTTGACCGATTTCTACAATAATTCTTGAAGTACCTGAAGCAAGATATGATCTTGTTTCATTAGCACCTTTAACAACAATTTCTTGTTGTCTATCTTTTGCTAATTTAATATCTTCTACGACACCTTCGATTTCCGTAATTACCGCTTGACCTTTAGGGTTACGTGCTTCGAAAATCTCTTGAATACGAGGAAGACCTTGTGTGATATCGCTACCTGCTACCCCACCTGTATGGAATGTACGCATTGTAAGCTGTGTACCTGGTTCACCGATAGATTGGGCTGCAATTGTACCAACTGCTTCACCAACTTCAACTTTTTCACCAGTAGCAAGGTTTTTACCGTAACATTTTTCACAAACACCGTGTCTTGCGTTACAAGTAAATGCTGAGCGAATATACATTTGTTCAATACCAGCATCTGTAATTTTCTTAGCAATTTCAGGTGTAATTAATTCATCAGGACGAATGATAACTTCATCAGTTTCAGGATGACGAATTGTTTCTTTAGAATAACGACCTTCAATACGTTCGATAAATGGTTCAATCATTTCTGTACCTTCTTTAATATCAGAAACTAATAAACCTCTATCTGTACCACAGTCTTCTTCACGAACAATAACATCTTGTGCCACGTCAACAAGACGACGAGTAAGATATCCTGAGTCAGCTGTCTTAAGTGCTGTATCGGCAAGACCTTTACGCGCACCGTGAGTTGAGATGAAGTATTCAAGTACTGTTAAACCTTCACGGAATGAAGATGTGATTGGTAATTCGATAATCTTACCAGATGGTGCGGCCATCAATCCACGCATACCTGCTAACTGTGTAAAGTTAGATGCGTTACCACGGGCACCTGAATCACTCATCATGAAGATTGGGTTAGTTTTATCAAGTGATTGCATCAATTCACCTTGAATTTGATCTTTTGCATCTGTCCAAATTTCAACAACTGCATTATATCTTTCTTCTTCAGTGATTAAACCACGATTGAATTGTTTTGTAATTCTGTCGACTAATTTTTCATGCTCATCAAGTATTTGTTGCTTATCAGGTAATACTACGATATCAGCAACACCTACTGTAATACCAGCTTTAGATGAGAATTTGAATCCTAAGTCTTTCATACGGTCTAACATCATTGATGTATCAGTGATGCTAAATCTGTTGAATACTTCTGCAATAATATTACCTAAGAATTTTTTGTTGAAAGGTTCAATTAATTCTTCATTTTCAAAGTATTCTTTTAATCCACCTTCACCTAAAGTTGTAGGATCGATGAAGTATCTGTTTGGTGTCTTTCTTTCTAAGTTTTCTTGCGTAGGTTCATTAATATAAGCAAATGAATCCGGAATGATTTCATTGAATATAATTTTACCTACTGACGTAGCAAGAATCTTTTTGTTTTGTTCTTCAGTAAATGTTGGGTTGTTGAATGAACTTGCATGTACACCAATTCTTGTGTGTAAATGTACAAAGCCATTTGCATATGCTTTTAACACTTCATTTGTATTATTAAAGATTGCGCCTGTATTTACTGCATCTTTTCTTTCTAAAGTAAGGTAATAGTTACCAAGTACCATATCTTGTGATGGTGTAACTACTGGTTTACCATCTTTAGGGTTCAAGATGTTTTGTGCTGCTAACATCAACATTCTTGCTTCAGCTTGTGCCTCTTTTGATAAAGGAACGTGAACCGCCATTTGGTCACCATCAAAGTCAGCGTTATAAGCTGTTGTTACAAGTGGATGTAGACGAATCGCACGACCTTCAACTAAAGTTGGTTCAAATGCTTGAATACCAAGTCTATGAAGTGTTGGTGCACGGTTAAGTAATACAGGATGTTCTCTAATTACTTCTTCCAATACGTCCCAAACTTCATCATCCATGCGTTCGATTTTACTCTTCGCATTTTTAATGTTAGTTGCAATTTCACGTTGAACTAATTCTTTCATTACAAATGGTTTAAATAGTTCAAGTGCCATTTCTTTCGGTAAACCACATTGGTACATTTTCAAGCTTGGACCTACCGCGATAACTGAACGTCCTGAATAGTCAACACGTTTACCAAGTAGGTTTTGACGGAAACGACCTTGTTTACCTTTTAACATATGAGATAAAGATTTTAATGGACGGTTACCTGGGCCAGTAACTGGACGACCACGACGACCATTATCAATTAAAGCGTCAACGGCTTCTTGTAACATACGTTTTTCGTTTTGAACGATGATACCAGGTGCACCTAAATCTAATAAACGTTTCAAACGATTATTTCGATTAATTACACGACGGTATAAGTCGTTTAAGTCACTTGTTGCAAATCGTCCACCATCTAATTGAACCATTGGACGAATTTCTGGTGGGATGATTGGAAGTACATCTAAAATCATCCATGAAGGTTTGTTACCTGAATTACGGAATGATTCAACAACTTCTAAACGTTTAATTGCACGAGTAAGTCTTTGACCAGTAGCTGATTCCAACTCATCGCGTAACAATTTAAGTTCTTCGTCAAGATCAATCTCTTCAAGTAAATCTTTAATACCTTCTGCACCCATTTTTGCAACGAATTGACCTGGGTATTTATCATAATAATCTCTGAATTCAGCTTCAGATAATAAAGTTTTCTTTTCTAAACCAGTTGGACCTGGATCTACAACAACATAAGAAGCAAAGTAAATAACTTCTTCTAATGCTCTTGGTGACATGTCAAGTAATAATCCCATACGACTTGGTATACCTTTGAAATACCAAATGTGAGAAACTGGAGCAGCAAGTTCAATGTGACCCATTCTTTCACGACGTACTTTAGATTTAGTTACTTCAACTCCACATCTGTCACAGACCATGCCTTTGTAGCGAACACGTTTGTATTTACCACAACTACATTCCCAGTCTTTTGTAGGTCCGAAAATTCTTTCACAGAATAGACCATCTTTTTCAGGTTTTAATGTACGGTAGTTGATTGTTTCAGGTTTTTTAACTTCACCAAAAGACCAAGAACGGATTTTTTCAGGTGAAGCCAATCCTATTTTCATATAATGGAAATTATTTACATCAATCAAGGAGCCTACCTCCTTCAATTTAGATTAGCTGTGCTATTTGATTGATTTGCATTTATTTAAAATGGCTTAAAGTACTAAACCGAATCATCAATAAAATTCAGCTTAGTATCTTTTTGCCTGTTTTGTAAATTGCGTATTAATCAGTAACTTCTTTTTGTGTTTCAGGAGCATCATTTTGTTGTAAATCTACTTTGCGTTCTACAACATCATCGTCATCAACGTCTGTCATTTCGATTTCATTATCTTGCTCATCCATAACTTTTACATCTAAACCTAAACTTTGTAATTCTTTCATCAATACTCGGAATGATTCTGGAACACTTGGTCTAGAGATGTTTTCACCTTTAACAATAGCCTCGTATGTTTTCACACGTCCTACTGTATCATCGGATTTGTAAGTTAAGATTTCTTGTAATGTGTATGCAGCACCATATGCTTCAAGTGCCCATACCTCCATCTCACCGAAACGTTGTCCACCGAATTGCGCTTTACCGCCAAGTGGTTGTTGTGTAACAAGTGAATATGGTCCTGTTGAACGCGCATGTAATTTATCATCAACCATGTGCGCAAGTTTCAACATGTACATTACACCTACTGAAATACGGTTATCGAATGGTTCACCTGTACGTCCATCATAAAGTACAGTTTTACCATCACGAGCCATACCAGCTTCTTCAATTGTTGACCATACATCGTCATCGTTTGCACCGTCAAATACTGGTGATGCAACGTGAATACCAAGATTTTTAGCAGCCATACCTAAGTGTAGCTCTAATACTTGTCCGATGTTCATACGAGATGGTACACCAAGAGGATTTAACATGATATCAATCGGACGTCCATCTGGTAAGTAAGGCATATCTTCTTCAGGAACAATCTTAGAAATGACACCTTTGTTACCATGTCGACCACACATCTTATCACCAACATGAATTTTACGTTTTTGAACGATATATACACGTACTAATTGGTTTACACCAGGTGATAATGTGTCGTCGCCTTCTTCACGATTGAATACTTTTACATCAAGAACGATACCGCCAGCGCCGTGAGGTACACGTAATGAAGTATCTCTAACTTCACGTGCTTTTTCACCAAAGATTGCATGTAACAATCTTTCTTCGGCAGTTAACTCAGTTACACCTTTAGGCGTTACTTTACCAACTAAAATATCTCCATCTTTTACTTCTGCACCAATATAAACGATACCACGATCGTCTAAGTTCTTAAGTGCACTTTCAGAAACATTAGGAATATCTCTTGTGATTTCTTCAGGTCCTAACTTAGTATCACGTGCTTCTGATTCATACTCTTCAATATGAATAGAAGTATACACGTCATCTTTCACAAGTCTTTCACTCATGATAACGGCATCCTCATAGTTGTAACCGTCCCAAGTCATGAAACCAACTACTACGTTTCTACCTAATGCCATTTCTCCTAATTCCATAGATGGTCCATCTGCTAAAATCTCGTTAAACTCAACAACATCTCCAACTGCAACGATTGGACGTTGGTTGTAACATGTACCTGAGTTTGAACGTTTAAATTTAGCTAATGGATAGCGATCTAATTCACCTTCATGCTCAACGCCGTTCTCTTCAACTAGACGACGTACAAGAATTTCATTAGATTCAACATGTTCAACACGACCTCTGTGCTTAGCTGTAATAGCTGCACCAGAATCACGTGCTGCAACGTGTTCCATACCTGTACCAACAAATGGTGCTTCTGGATTCATCAAAGGCACTGCTTGACGTTGCATGTTCGCACCCATCAATGCACGGTTTGAGTCATCATTTTCTAAGAATGGAATACATGCTGTCGCTGCTGAAACAACTTGCTTCGGCGATACATCCATATAATCCATTTTTTCTTTAGCCATAACTGTATTGTTACCACGGAAACGACATACAACTTCATCATCCATGAAACGACCATTTTCATCTAATTTAGAGTTTGCTTGTGCTACAACATAGCTATCTTCTTCGTCAGCTGTTAAATAGTCAATTTGATCAGTGATAGCATGTGTATCTAAATCAACTTTACGATATGGTGTTTCAATAAAGCCGAATTCATTTACACGTGCATAACTTGATAATGAGTTAATCAATCCAATGTTTGGTCCCTCAGGCGTTTCAATTGGACACATACGGCCATAGTGAGAGTAGTGAACGTCACGCACTTCCATTTGAGCACGTTCACGTGTTAAACCACCAGGTCCTAATGCTGATAGACGACGTTTATGCGTTAACTCAGCTAATGGATTTGCTTGGTCCATGAATTGTGATAATTGAGAGCTACCAAAGAATTCTTTAATAGATGCAATAACAGGTCGAATATTAATTAATTGTTGAGGTGTGATAGACTCAGTATCTTGAATTGACATTCTTTCACGTACAACTCTTTCCATTCTTGATAAACCGATACGGAATTGGTTTTGTAGTAATTCACCTACAGAACGTAAACGACGGTTACCTAAATGGTCAATATCATCTGTATATCCAATACCACTTAATAAGTTAAAGAAGTAACTCATTGAAGCGATGATATCTGCCGGTGTAATACATTTAACTTCTGAGTCAGGGAAAGCATTACCAATTACAGTTGTCGTACGACCTTCATCATCGTTAGGAACATATACTTTAATTGATTGAATTTCTACTGGCTCGTCTATAACGCTACCATGCAATTCAAACACTTCGCTGTTTGCGTTTGATTCAAGTACATCCATGATTTCGTCGATTTTACGACGATCAAGCACTGTACCTTCTTCAACTACAATTTCACCAGTTTCAGTATTCACAATTGGCTCAGCTAATTTTTGATTGAATAAACGATGTTTTAAATGTAATTTTTTGTTTGTTTTATAACGACCCACGCTTGCTAAGTCATAGCGTTTTGGATCAAAGAAACGTGAATACAATAGACTTTTAGCATTTTCAACAGTTGGTGGTTCACCTGGACGTAAACGTTCATAGATTTCTAATAACGCTTGTTCAGTGTTTTCAGTGCCGTCTTTCTCTAAAGTATTACGTAAATATTCATTGTCACCTAAAAGGTCAACAATTTCTTGGTCACTTGAGAAACCTAATGCACGTAACAATACTGTTAATGGTAGTTTACGTGTTCTATCAATACGCACGTATACAACATCTTTAGCATCTGTTTCATATTCTAACCATGCACCTCGGTTTGGAATAATTGTTGCATCATAGTTTTCACGACCATTTTTGTCGATTTTTTCATTGAAATAAACGGATGGTGAACGAACTAATTGAGATACGATTACACGTTCTGCACCATTGATAACGAACGTACCTGTATCAGTCATTAATGGGAAATCACCCATAAAGACTTCTTGTTCTTTAACTTCTCCTGTTTCTTTAATGATTAGACGCACTTTTACACGAAGAGGTGCAGCATAAGTAGCGTCACGGTTTTTAGATTCTTCTAAATCATATTTTGGTTCTCCTAAACGGTAATCCACAAACTCTAATGACAAATTACCAGTAAAATCTTCAATTGGAGAAATGTCTCTAAACATTTCGATTAAACCTTCTCTTAGGAACCACTCGTAAGATTTAGTTTGAATTTCTATTAAGTTTGGTAATTCTAATACTTCTGAAATTCTCGCGTAGTTTCTACGTTTACGATGTCTTCCATATTGGACAACTTGACCTGCCAAACAGATTCACCCCTCAAAAATTATGTGATCCGCTTTTAGCTAAATACCATAAGCATATTAATAAAAAGACAAAAAGAAAACGGCAACACTAATGATGACACCATTTTCGATTCTATATTTATTCTTAATTAACTTATCTATTTAACGTAAAAGTACACACTTATTGAACATAAATTTTTACATTAAATAACTATAACAGAATATCCATTTCATTTCAAGCTTTTATACTTCTCAGAATGTAATATCCTTTATCTTTATTTACCACTTCTACATTTCCAAAAAGTTCATTCATTCTTTTCTTTGCAGATGGCATACCTTGCTTCTTCTGAATTACAACAAATAGTTCACCGTTCGAGTCTAATCTATGTAATGCTTGCTCGAATATACGATGCACGGTTTCTTTCCCTGCTCTTATTGGTGGATTGGTTAAAATAAAATCAAAACTTTTGTCTTCCACAGCAGACAAAGCATCACTTTCCTTTACGATCACATTATCAATACCATTTAATTTTTTGTTTTTTTCAACTAAGGCTAGCGCTCTGTGATTAACATCTAGCATTGTAATTGAATGATGTGGTGATACTTTAGCAATCATCAAACCAATTGGTCCGTAACCACAACCAACATCGGCAATTCGCTTACTTGGACCAGGTGGATGCGCTTTTAAAAAAGTTTGAACAAGAACATCTGAACCATAATCTACTTTATCTTTCGAAAACACTCCGTTATCAGTTATTAAATCAATTTTATGATGGTTTAATTGATATTGAATACGTTGTTCATTGCTAATTACACTTGGATCTTCATCGTAATAATGACTCATTATTCCACCTCATCTTCACTTTGTAACTCGTCATTATAATTATAACATTTCACTTAGTCTTTAAATGAATAAAACCCCGTTATCAAAATAACGGGGTTTTAACTTCTCAAAGAATCA
>OJYR01000272.1_pt1 | contig 15463 bp, 11 predicted proteins | sample 1600991 | NCBI WGS metagenome assembly OJYR01 (sample SAMN04436854, study PRJEB24849) | human gut metagenome | biome: human gut; feature: NICU; material: stool | host: Homo sapiens | place: USA: Saint Louis, MO | collected 2012-05-11
AACCGCCGCGAAGACGCCAAGTATCGCGATCAGCAAGGCGCGGTTGCCAGCCGCATCGATAAAGACTGACTGTAGCTGAGGCCCCGAGGCTGACATGAGACGACTGTTAACAACCCTGATGATTCTGCTGGTGGTGATTGTCGCCGGCCTGTCGGCCCTGGTGCTGCTGGTCAATCCCAATGATTTTCGTCACTACCTGGTCGATCAGGTTGCCAGCCGCAGCGGCTATCAGCTTGAGCTTGACGGGCGCCTGCGCTGGCACGTCTGGCCGCAGCTGAGTATTCTGACCGGGCGCATGAGCCTGACCGAGCCCGGCGCCAGCGCGCCGCTGGTGCGGGCGGATAACATGCGCCTCGACGTGGCGCTCATCCCGCTGCTGTCGCACCAGCTGAAGGTTAAGCAGGTGATGCTCAAGGGCGCGGTTATCGAACTGACGCCGCAGACCGAGGCGGTAAGAGACGGCAGCGCGCCGGTGGCCCCGCGTGAAAATACGCTGCCGCTGGAATCCGCCGACCGCGGCTGGTCTTTCGATGTCGCCAGCCTGAAGGTTCACGACAGCGTGCTGGTGTTCCAGCACGCTGACGATGAGCAGGTGACGGTTCGCGGTATCGATCTGGAGATGCAGCAGGATGAGCACCACCAGGCAGAGGTGGATTTCTCCGGACGAATCAATCGCGATCAGCGCGACCTCACTATTGCCTTTAACGCCCAGGTTAACGCCGGCGACTATCCGCAGAACCTGACGGCCACCTTTAATCGCCTTAACTGGCAGCTGAAGGGCGCCGACCTGCCGCCGCAGGGGATCGTCGGCCAGGGCAGCCTGCAGGCCCAGTGGCAGGAGGCGGCGAAAAAGCTCAGCTTCAGCCAGCTGCAGCTGACCGCCAATGACAGCACGCTGCGCGGCGAAGGCAGCGTGGTGCTCTCCGACAGGCCGCAGTGGACTCTCAATCTGCAGTCCGACAAACTCAATCTCGATAACCTGATGGTTCACGCCGACGCGGCCGCCGACGGCGGCACCGGCGGACAGGGCCAGGCGCGTCAGCAGCCCCTGCGGCCGGTCATTGCCGACAGCGCGCCGCAGCCGGACTACGCCAGCCTGCGGTCCTACCGCGCCGATTTCAGCTTCCAGGCAAGCCAGCTGCAGTGGCGGGGCATGAATTTCGCCAACGTGCGGGCCCAGGCGCAGAACAATCGCGGTCTGCTGACGGTCAGCCACCTCAGCGGCGAGCTCGGTAAAGGAACCTTGTCGCTGCCCGGCACGCTGGACGCGCGGGAGGACGTACCGCGCGCGCGCTTCAGGCCGGCGCTGAAGGATATTGAAATCGGCGCGCTGCTGAAGGCGTTTAACTATCCCATTGAGCTGACCGGCGAGCTGTCGCTGAACGGCGATTTTAACGGCGGCAAGATTGATGCCGACAGCTTCCGCCGCAGCTGGGATGGTCAGGCGAGCCTTGCGCTGCGCAACAGCCGGGCGCAGGGGCTCAACTTCCAGCAGCTGGTGCAGCAGGCGGTGGCGCGCAGCGCCAACGTGAAGGTGCAGGATTCATTCACCAACGCCACCGAACTCGATAGCCTTACCAGCGAGCTGTCGCTCGATAGCGGCATGCTGAGCCTTGACGATATGGCCGGCCAGTCGCAGATGCTGGCGCTCACCGGCGAAGGCACGCTTGACCTGGTGCATGAAGAGGGCGATGTCCGCTTCAACGTCCGCGTGCTGGATGGCTGGGAAGGGCAGAGCAAGCTCATTGAAACGCTGAAGAAGACGCCGGTCCCGCTGCGGGTTTACGGCAAGTGGACGGCGCTTAACTACAGCCTGCAGGTCGATCAGGTCCTGCGCAAATCGCTGCAGGACGAGGCCCGCAGCAAGCTGCAGAAATGGGCCGACAAGAATCAGGACCGGCAGAGCGGCAGAGACGTGAAGAAGTTTCTCGACAAGCTGTAGCGGTTAACGGGGCGCCTTTCGGCGCCCCGTTTGCTATACCTCGTAATCCAGCGCGTCCTCATCCGGCGGCGGTGGAATAATCTGCACCTTCTGCACCCGATGGTGCTCCACGGCCAGCGTTTTCAGCCTGTATCCCGCCACCTCCACCTCTTCGTCCGGCTCGGGTATCCGCTGCAGGTGCTCCATAATCAATCCGGCGATGGTGTGGTATTCGCGCTTTTCATCCAGCGGAATGGCGACGAACTGTACCAGGTCGTCGAGCGGCATGTGGCCGTTAGCGGTCCAGCTGCCGTCCGGGTTTTTCTGGATATCGTGGCGGGCGTCAATCTCCTCGGCTTCGTTGGGCAGGTTGCCCGCGATGGTCTCCATCACGTCGCTGAGGGTGACGATGCCCTCCACCGAACCAAACTCGTCCACCACGAAGGCAAAATGGGTGCGGGCGCTGCGGAACTGCTCCAGCGCCGGGAGCAGCGGCAGGGTTTCCGGGAACACCAGCGGCTGGCGGACCAGCGCCCGTAAATCCAGCGGCTCGCCGCGCAGCGACTGCTGCAGGAGATCGATAACGTGAACCACGCCGAGCAGGTCTTCGTCGCGCTCGCCGCCGGTCACCACGATCCGGGTATGCTGATTTTTCTCCAGCAGGGCGCGGATAGCGGACTCATCGGCGCTGAGATCGATATGCTCGATATCGTGACGCGACGTCATGATGCTGCTGACGCTGCGCTGGTTGAGGTTCAGGACGCGGCCGATCATCCTGCGCTCCTGCGGATTAAAAATCGGCTCATCGCCGCCGGCGACCAGCGATGCGGTATCGGGGTCAAGCTCGGCGTCGGCGGATTTGCCGCTCAGCAGCCGCATCACCGCATCGGTGGTGCGGCTGCGCAGCGACTGGCTGGCGGAGAGAAAGCGGCGGCGGTTGAAGTTGGCCAGCTGGTTGAGGGCCTCAATCATCACCGAGAAGCCGATAGCGGCGTACAGGTAGCCTTTCGGAATGATAAAGCCGAAGCCTTCCGCCACGAGGCTGAAGCCGATCATCAGCAGAAAGCTCAGGCAGAGAATAACGATAGTCGGGTGGCTGTTCACGAAGCGGGTCAGCGCCCGGCTGGCCAGCATCATCATACTGATGGCGATGACCACCGCCGCCATCATTACCGCCAGACGATCGACCATGCCCACGGCGGTGATCACCGAATCGAGGAAAACACCGCGTCCAGCACCACGATTTGCGCCACCACCGGCCAGAACCTCGCCCCGCGGCGCTGGGTGGGGCCGTCGCTGTCCTTACCCTCCAGCCGCTCATTCAGCTCAACCGTGGCCTTAAACAGCAGAAACAGCCCGCCGCCGAGCATAATCAGATCCCGCGCGCTGAAGCTGAACTCGCCGACGGAGAACAGCGGCCGGGTGAGGGTTACCAGCCAGGAGATAGAGGCCAGCAGCAGCAGGCGCATCAGCATCGCCAGCACCAGGCCGGTAATGCGCGCCCGGTTGCGCTGCGCCGGCGGCAGCTTCTCCGCGAGGATCGCGATAAACACCAGATTATCAATGCCCAGCACCAGCTCGATGACCACCAGCGTTACCAGGCCCGCCCAGATTGAAGGATCGGCGATCCAGTCCATAGGAAGTATGTACCCTCATCGTTACATGATATGTATTCGTAATGGATCATGGTTAAAGGCAGAGGGAATTGCAATTTTTGTCGTGCTGTGTAGGGGGCAATATCCTTGTTATTTGTGTTACAAAACATCCGGATAGATGAACAGTAAGATACCAGGAAGATAAATGCGATTAATCTGGGTTATGGTTATTAACATTATGAATTGGAAGCGTTTTATCCATTTAAGGATTTCTTAAGAACACAAAAAACTACTGGAGTTAATGTCTTTTCGATGATTATAATCGGACCTCTATTCATAGTTGGAAATGATAATGACTAATTTAAAAGCGGTTATTCCGGTAGCGGGTCTTGGGATGCACATGCTGCCGGCTACGAAGGCGATCCCGAAAGAGATGCTGCCGATTGTTGATAAGCCGATGATTCAGTACATTGTCGATGAAGTGGTGGCTGCGGGGATCAAGGAAATCGTTCTCGTGACCCACGCGTCCAAAAATGCGGTGGAAAACCACTTTGATACCTCCTATGAGCTTGAATCCCTGCTTGAGCAGCGCGTTAAGCGCCAGCTGCTGGCGGAAGTGCAGGCCATCTGCCCGCCGGGCGTCACCATTATGAACGTGCGCCAGGCGCAGCCGCTGGGGCTGGGTCACTCCATCCTCTGTGCGCGTCCTATTGTTGGCGACAACCCTTTTGTCGTCGTGCTGCCGGATGTCATCATTGATAACGCCAGCGCCGATCCCCTGCGCTATAACCTGGCCGCGATGGTTGCCCGCTTTAACGAGACCGGCCGCAGCCAGGTGCTGGCCAGACACCTTGAGGGCGACCTCAGCGAATACTCCATCATTAAGACCAAAGAGAGCCTCGATATCGAGGGTAAGGCCAGCCGCATCATTGAGTTCGTTGAAAAGCCCGATCAGCCGCAGACGCTGGACTCTGATCTGATGGCGGTAGGGCGCTATGTGCTCTCCGCGGATATCTGGCAAGAGCTTGAGCGCACCGAGCCCGGCGCCTGGGGCCGTATTCAGCTGACCGACGCCATCGCCGAACTGGCGAAGAAGCAGTCCGTCGACGCGATGCTGATGACCGGCATCAGCTACGACTGCGGCAAAAAAATGGGCTATATGCAGGCCTTCGTCAGCTACGGACTGCGCAATCACAAAGAGGGCGTGAAGTTTCGCGAAAGCATTAAAAAGCTGCTGGCGTAGCCCGCGGCCGCTGCAGCCGATGGGAGCATCCTGTTTCCGCCGGCTGAATAAGCGCAGGGCGTATCCAGGTTAGGAGACTTCTGGTATTCAGCGCCCGGCCAATGTGGCCTAATCCAGCAGTTGGCTTTACTAACTTCAGGGAAGCGTGCGTTTCATGTTGATGGCAAAAATGATGACTATTGCGGTTGGAGTGTGAGCGGCAGTGTTATGAGCAACTTCTCGCAGGTGCCTGCGGTCGTCCGCGTCAGACAGGTGATTAATTCAGGGGTGCAGACACTATGAGCTGGCCGTTTATCTCTTTCTTTGGTGATAGCACCGTGCTGCTGCCGAGCGCAGCGCTCCTGTTTGCCATTCTGCTGCTGCGTAAAAAAACGGCGCATCTCGCCTGGCAGTGGGCGGCGCTGTTCGGCATTACCGGCGGAATAGTCAGCCTCTCCAAGCTGGCCTTTATGGGCTGGGGTATCGGCATCCGCGATATCGACTTTACCGGCTTTAGCGGTCATTCGGCCCTCTCTGCCGCATTCTGGCCCATCTTCCTTTGGCTGCTCAGCGCCAGATTTACCTCCGCAATCAGAACCCTTTTCGTTGTCGCAGGCTACGGTATCGCGCTGATTGTCGCGTATTCGCGGCTGGTGATCCACGCCCACTCCGTCTCGGAAGTCATCGCCGGGGCCCTGCTGGGCGCCGCCGGCAGCGCGCTGTTCTTACTGCTGCAGAAGCGCGCGGGCGAAACCGCGGCGGTGCAGATTTCGTGGGGCGGCGTCGCCTGCATGGTGCTGATCCCGGCAATGCTATTACATACCGGCGTTAAGGCGCCCACCCAGTCGCTGCTGGGGAAAGTGGCGGTGGCCATCGGGCCGCTGGAAAAACCGTTTACCCGGGCGGATCTGCACAGGCAGGCCTGGTAACGGCGTTTTATTTCATATCCATCGTCGCTAATTTGTGAGAGAGGCGCAGTCAAGAATAGCCACTATTTTAACAGGGAGTGAGTGTGGCTATATCGGCAGCAAAACAGTCTGCTGCGAATAATATTCTGCGCGCGCCAAATAATGTCATAAAACCAGGCGCCGCTAGCGACAGATTGGAGAGACTCCTGATTTTTAGGAGTTGACATATCATATTACTCTCAGGCATCAACGAGATTGGTGCATTAGTTTTCTTCAACCAGAGGAAGGCTGCGCCTGCTCCCGGGCTGAAAGATGAATTTATTATTAATTTCATTAAAATTATAGCGTTATGCTGCCAATCGGCGGCGAAAGCCTGTAGAATTCCGGCGTTAACTGAAATCGGTAGCGATTAGATCTACTAATGCCATTCCTGAAAAAATAAGTTTTCTGCATCACAGTGCACTGGTAGCTGCAAAGCCAGGGGCGGTAGCGTGCCTGAATTAACGAACCTCATCCTTTACACTGCGCCTCTCTGAGTAGGCCGCTATTTGTCATTTCGAGTGACTATCTGATTGTTTAATAATGTACCCGAAAAACTTAACGGTGATATAAATCACATTTAGTGCGTGGATTAAGCTGATTGGGCCATCATCGAAGCGCATCCGCCGACACGCTTCTTGAAGTATAGCCGTCAGAACAGGCAATATACGGAATACGGATACATTCTACCGTTTTAATCATTAATAATGATGATTATAGCTGCTGTTAATATAGGATACTTTCGGTGCTTACCCGAGGGCGGGTCGGATGCCTGACGCTGACCTGCCGCCGGAGATAACCCTTTTCTTCTTCTTTCCCTCACCTCTGCACGCGACCTGCATGAGAGGGGCAAAAATGGATCTTGTGCAATGATAAAAATCTCCCGTTTAGCCCTTGCCCTTGGACTGGCCTCCGCTGTTTCGACCCAGGCGTATGCCGCCGGGCTGGTTCTTAATGACAATGACCTGCGCAACGATTTGGCGTGGCTGAACGACAGGGGGGTTATCCACCTCAGCCTCTCCACCTGGCCGCTGAGTCAGGAGGAAATTGCCCGCGCGCTGAAAAAGGCAAAACCCTCCTACTCCTCAGAGCAGGTTGTGCTGGCACGCATCGATAGTCGCCTTGCCTCCCTGAAGGCCGACTTCCGCGTCAGCGGCTATACGTCCACCGATCAGCCGGGCACTCCGCAGGGCTTTGGGCAGACCCAGGCCGCCGATAACTCGCTGTCGCTGGCCTTTAACAACAGCGGCGACTGGTGGGACGTGCATCTGCAGGGCAACGTCGAGGGCGGCAAGCGCATCAGCAACGGCTCAGACGTTAACCCGAACGGCTCCTACGGCGCGGTAAAATTCTGGAACCAGTGGCTCTCCTTCGGCCAGATGCCGCAGTGGTGGGGCCCGGGCTACGAAGGCAGCCTGATCCGCGGCGACGCCATGCGCCCGATGACCGGCGTGCTGATGCAGCGTGCCGAGCAGAATGCCCCGGAAACCTGGTGGCTGCGCTGGATCGGCCCGTGGCAGTATCAGATTTCCGCCAGCCAGATGAACCAGTACAGCGCCGTGCCGCATGCCAAAATTATCGGTACCCGCGTCACGGTATCGCCGTTCCAGTCCCTGGAACTTGGCGGATCGCGTATTATGCAGTGGGCAGGGAAGGGGAGACCGCATTCGTTCGGTAACTTCTGGGATGGGTTTACCGGCAAAGATAACGTTCACGGCGATGATTCCAACGAACCGGGCAACCAGCTGGCGGGGTTTGATTTCAAGCTGAAGCTTGAGCCGACCCTCGGCTGGCCAATCAGCTTCTATGGCCAGATGATCGGTGAGGATGAATCGGGGATGCTGCCGTCGGCTAACATGTATCTGGGCGGGGTAGAAGGGCACCACGGCTGGGGCAAGTCGGCGATCAACTGGTATGTTGAAGGCCATGATACCCGCACTAACATGAGCCGCGAGAACTACAGCTACACGCACCACATTTATACCGACGGCTACTATCAGCAGGGATACCCGCTGGGGGATGCGATGGGCGGCGATGGCCGACTGCTTGCCGGTAAGATCGAACTGGTGACCGAAGATAATCAGCGCTGGAGTACCCGCCTGGTGTATGCCAAAGTGAATCCGAAAGATCAGCGGATCAACAAGGCCTTCCCGCACTCCGATACGCTTAAAGGCGTGCAGCTCGGGTGGAGCGGGGATGTTTACCAGTCGATACGGCTAAATACGTCGCTGTGGTATACCGACAACGACCACAGCACTGCGGATGATGTGGGTGCCAGTGCCGGAATTGAGATCCCGCTGAGTTTGTAAACATTCGGGGCTGAAGAGACGATGATAGCGGTACGATGCAGAGAATCTCACTGCCTCTTCGGTCTTATGGATATAACAGCAAATAATTGCTCAGGAATTAGCAACGTTTGAATGATTGATGATACGACACTATGAAAAAAAACATTATTAGATTTAGCGCGCTGGCGTTGGCTGTTGGGATTTTATCGGGCTGTACGGTTTTTCCAGGGCAGGGACTGAATAGCCTGCGTAAGAATGTGGTTGAGTTGCCGGACAGTGATTATGACTGGGATAAGCTGGTGAATGTTTATCCGATGACCCCGGGGCTGGTGGACCAGCTGCGGCCAGAGACCGTTATGGCCAGGCCGAACCCGCAGCTGGATGAGCTGCTTAAGAATTATGAATATCGAATTGGCGTTGGCGACGTCATCATGGTTACGGTATGGGATCATCCGGAGCTGACAACGCCAGCTGGTCAGTACCGTAGTGCCAGCGATACAGGTAACTGGGTCAATGCGGATGGGACAATGTTCTATCCGTATGCGGGTAAAATCCATGTTGCAGGCAAAACGCTTAGCCAGGTTCGTCAGGAAATCGCTAATCGACTTACTACTTACATTGAGAGCCCGCAGGTTGACGTCAGCGTTGCTGCGTTTCGTTCTCAGAAAGCTTATGTTACAGGGGAAGTTGCTAAATCTGGCCAGCAGCCAATTACCAATATCCCGCTTACCGTTATGGATGCAATCAACGCCGCCGGCGGCCTTGCCGCTGATGCCGACTGGCGGAATGTGGTGTTAACTCACAACGGTAAAGATACGAAGATCTCGCTCTATGCCCTGATGCAGAAAGGAGATCTGACTGAAAACCACCTACTTTATCCCGGCGATATACTCTTTGTGCCGCGTAATGACGATCTTAAAGTTTTCGTAATGGGTGAGGTCGGTAAGCAGAGCACCATGAAGATGGATCGCAGCGGTATGACGCTGGCCGAAGCGTTGGGCAACGCGGAAGGCATATCTCAGGAAATGAGCGATGCGACCGGGGTCTTCGTTATTCGCCAGCAGAAAGCGGACAAACAGGGCAGAATTGCCAATATCTATCAGCTTAACGCTCAGGATGCTTCAGCGATGGTGTTAAGCACCGAGTTCCAGCTGCAACCATATGATATTGTTTATGTGACCACAGCTCCGGTGGTTCGTTGGAACCGAGTGGTCTCACAGTTGGTACCAACAATAACAGGTGTTCATGACATGGTTGAAACAGGCAGATTTATTAAGACTTGGAATAATTAAGATGTTTGATTCGATATTGGTGATTTGTACTGGGAATATTTGTCGCTCTCCGATAGGTGAGCGACTGCTTCGCAATGCATTACCTCGTAAAAAAATTGATTCTGCTGGTGTTGGGGCCTTGGTAAACCATGAAGCTGACAGTTCAGCTACTCGGGTAGCAGAAAGACACGGATTATCTCTTGAAGGGCACAGGGGGACACAGTTTACATCCTCTCTGGCCAGGCAATATGATTTGCTTTTAGTGATGGAGCATACTCATTTAGAACAGATCAGCCGAATTGCACCAGAAGCGAGGGGTAAAACCATGTTGTTTGGCCACTGGCTGGATGGTAGAGAGATTCCGGACCCCTATCGTAAAAGCGATGAAGCTTTTGAATCAGTGTATAACTTAATAGAACAGGCTAGCCAACATTGGGTAGCTAAGTTAAGCAGCTAATATTTGGAATATTGAATGACTTCAGTAAAAACCAATAAACCAACGGTATCTGATTCTGACGAAATTGATATCGGTCGCCTGATTGGCGAACTCATTGACCATCGAAAATTAATCATTTCTATCACTGCTGCATTTACTGTATTAGCTATTTTCTACTCGTTATTTGCAACACCAATTTATCAAGCTGATGCATTAATTCAAGTTGAGCAAAAGCAAGGGAATGCAATCTTAAATAGCTTGAGTCAAATTCTTCCTGATAGTCAGTTACAATCAGCACCCGAAATTGCATTATTACAATCGAGGATGATCTTAGGTAAAACAGTTGATGATTTGAATCTCCAAGCTCAAGTGGAACAGAAGTATTTTCCTCTATTTGGAAGAGGTTTTGCAAGGCTATTAAATCAGAAACCAAGTATTCTAACCATAAGTCGTCTATATTTGCCAAAAACTGATGATGCGGATGAACCTCCGACAGTTACTCTAAAAATAATTGACAATAAACATTATGAAGTAAAAGGCAACAATTTTAAACTTCATGGTGAAATAGGATATTTATTAAATGAGCATGGAATTTCTCTATTAGTCACTCAATTGGAAGGTAAGCCAGGAGATGAATTTAGTATAACAGAGATTAGTAGGTTAAAGGCGATAGCTAATTTGCAAGAGGTCTTTAGCGTTGCAGATCAGGGAAAAGATACAGGGATGCTAAACCTCACTCTCGCCGATGATAACCCTGAACAGGCTGCGAGTATACTCGAAAGTATCACCCAGAATTATTTAGCACAAAATATTGCTAGACAAGCGGCTCAAGATGCTAAAAGTTTAGATTTTCTAAATGAGGAATTGCCTAAAGTTAGAAATGAATTGGATATTTCAGAGAATAAACTCAATGCTTATCGGAAACAAAAAGATTCGGTTGACTTAAATATGGAGGCTAAGTCAGTACTAGATCAAATTGTAAATGTCGATAACCAACTTAACGAGTTAACTTTTAGAGAGGCTGAAGTATCACAACTTTATACAAAGGAACATCCTACTTATAAGGCGTTGCTTGAAAAAAGGCAAACTTTGCAAGAAGAAAAAGCTAAATTGAACAAAAGAGTTAGTGGTATGCCATCAACTCAGCAAGAAGTTTTGCGACTAAGCCGCGATGTAGAATCCGGGCGTGCCGTATACCTTCAATTACTTAACCGCCAACAGGAATTAAGTATTGCTAAGTCCAGTGCTATTGGAAACGTAAGAATTATAGATAACGCAGTAACTGAGCAAAAACCAATTAAACCGAAAAAAATATTAATAACAATAGGCGGGTTAATTTTAGGTTTGATTTTTTCAGTGACTATTGTATTGATGCGCGTATTTTTGCGTAGAGGTATAGAGTCTCCTGAGCAACTTGAAGAAATTGGAGTAAACGTTTACGCAACTATTCCTGTTTCAGAATGGCAAACAAAAAAAATGATAGGGAGACGAGGAAATCCACAGCCCGAACGTCTTTTAGCACTTGAGAATCCAGCAGATTTGGCCGTCGAAGCCATAAGAAGCTTACGTACAAGCTTACATTTTGCCATGATGGAAGCGAAGAACAATGTGTTAATGATTTCAGGGGCCAGTCCAAGTGCAGGAAAAACATTTATAAGTACAAATTTAGCTGCAATTATAGCTTCGACTCGTAAAAAAGTTCTTTATATCGATGCAGATTTGCGCAAAGGTTATGCACATAAAATATTTGGGGAAAAAATAGGAAAGGGACTTTCTGATATTCTCTCTGGTCAGGAAACTGTTGATAAAATTATACAGCAAGTACCTGATGGGGATTTTGATTACATTGCTCGCGGTCAAGTGCCACCTAACCCAGCAGAATTATTGATGCATCCTCGTTTTGAAGAAATGCTCCGATGGGTTTCAAAAAATTATGATTTGGTTATAGTCGATACGCCACCAATACTTGCTGTTACAGATGCCGCTATTATTGGGCGGTATGTCGGTACTGCTTTATTAGTAGCGCGTTTTGAAAATAACACGAGTAAAGAAATAGATGTTAGTATAAAACGATTTGAACAAAGTGGAGTTCATATAAAGGGTGCTATTTTAAATGGTATGGTAAAGAAAGCTAGCAGTTATTATGGTTATGGCTACAACCATTATGGGTATAATTATTCAGATAATAATAAAAAGTAGCCTTTCAAAGGACTTTGTATAATACAAAGTCCTTTACAGTTAGTTAGCCAACCTTTCTAATGCCTGAGAGGAATTATGAGTTTCATTAACAAAAGTGTTAGTTGTAGTATTGCTCTTGCACTAACCGATTTTATAAGCTTTGTACTTTCTATGTATTTAGCATTAGGAATATTGTCAATAATTATGCCCCACTTTGACCATCGAGTTCCTGCTAATCAAATAGAACCATGGATAGTTTTACATTGGTTGTTGGCCCTTTGCTGCGTAGCCTGGTTTTCAATAAGATTACGACATTATTTTTATAGAAAAACTTTTTGGTTTGAATTAAAGGAAATATTAAGAACTCTAGTTATTTTTGCCATAATTGAGATGGCTGTGATGGCTTTTGCTAAGTGGTATTTTTCACGCTATGTATGGTTGCTTACATGGATTTTTGCAATAGTACTAGTACCGCTTGCAAGAATTTCTATTAAGTATGCTTTGAATTCATTAGGTCTATGGATGAGGGATACTTGGATCATTGGAAGTGGTGCAAATGCTAGAGAAGCCTTTAAAGCTATAACGAGCGAAAGTAATCTAGGTCTAAGAATAGTTGGATTTATAACTAGATATAGTGAAGATGAATCTACCTCAATTGAAGGTCTTCCCGTATTAAATACCGACGAAGCATGGTTGTCTACAATTGACAAAAGAACACAGTTTATAGTCGCTGTAGAAGCAGATCAGGGGGATATGCGAAATTGGTGGTTAAGGGAGTTTATGGTTAGAGGGTATCGCTATGTATCAGTTATTCCAACTCTCCGAGGTGTGCCATTAGACAGTACCGATTTATCATTTATATTTAGTCATGAGGTTATGATCTTTCGAGTACAACAAAATCTTGCAAAATGGTCATCGCGAATAATGAAGAGATGCTTCGATATTATTGGTGCTTGTAGTCTTATAGTAATTTTATCCCCTATATTAATTTATATAAGTTATAAAGTTAAGAAGGATGGTGGTTCGGCTATATACGGTCACCCTCGTATAGGAAAAAATGGGAAAACATTCAATTGCTTGAAGTTCCGATCAATGGTTACTAATTCCGCAGAGGTACTTGATGAATTACTGTCTAATAACTTGGCGGCTAGAGAGGAATGGAATGCTACCTTTAAGCTAAAAAACGATCCTCGAATTACTAAAGTAGGTGCATTTCTTCGCCGAACTAGCCTCGATGAGTTACCTCAGTTATTTAACGTATTGAAAGGCGAAATGAGTTTAGTTGGTCCTCGCCCTATAATTACGGCTGAATTAAAACGGTATAATGAAGAGGTCGGGTACTATTTATTAAGCAAGCCGGGTATGACAGGGTTATGGCAAGTAAGTGGTCGCAGCGATGTTGATTACGATACAAGAGTATATTTTGATGCATGGTACGTCAAAAACTGGTCAATGTGGAACGATATTGCAATTTTGTTTAAGACAATTAGTGTCGTATTAAAAAGAGATGGAGCATATTAATATGGGTAGTGTTGATTTATATATCGTCACACATAAAGATTTTGATGTGCCAGGTGATAGACTTTATAAGCCTATAATAGTCGGGAATGGTGATGTTAAAATTAGCTCTGCGCTAAGAGATAATGTCGGCGATAACATTGCAGAAAAAAATAAATCATTTTGTGAAATGACAGCTATATATTGGCTGTGGAAAAATATACCACACGAAGCGGATGATATCATAGGATTGAATCATTATCGTAGATATTTTTCCGAGAATAAAAAAAACAACATAGTTAACTACAATACTGTACTAGAGCTTCTTAGTAAATATGATGTAATAATACCGAAGAAGAGAAACTATTTTTTATTTTCAATAGAAAGCCATTATTGCAAAGCCCATCACGAAAACGATTTAAAAAAAGTAAGACAGATCCTTGAAAGAAAACATGCAGAGTATCTTCCTTTCTATGATTCTGTTATGAGAGGTACAAAGTTATCACTATATAATATGTTTATTACAAGATGGAAATTGTTTTCAGAATATTGTGAGTGGCTATTCCCTATTTTGTTTGAGTTAGATGAGCAGATTGATAAAAAGGATTACGACCCTTATCAGATGAGGGTTATTGGCTTTATCGCTGAGAGATTATTCAACGTTTGGTTAGAAGAAAAAAGGACAAAAATAAAGATATATGAAATGAGTGTTTATAACACAGATGGCGAAAATTTAATACATAAAGGGTTTAATTTATTAAAAAGGCAAATTCTCTCATGAAAAAAATACTATTGATTACGGACGATGCGTTTACTTATTCAGGAAGAGAGAAAATATGCGATTTTATGACAACGACATTTACTGATGGAAAAAATAGTGTTGATGTTTTTAGCTTAAAAGGTAATTCACCATCTTTTTATAATTACAAAGGTGCTCGAGAAATAAGAACTTTTGCCAAGTGCAAATTTCCAATTGTAAGCTTAATTAAGTCATTAAAGAAGGAAACGTATGATTATATTTTTGTTGTGAGTATGGGGAAATTAAGCGTTTTATTTTCCTTTTTTTTATTTTTTATCCGAAATATAGGTGCTAAATTTATAGCTTGCGAACATGTATCTTTAGAATCGCTGAAACCCTTTATACGATTTCTTAAGCGAATAGCGTTAAGGAAATATGATAGTGTGGTTGTATTGACCCATAGAGATAAAGAAAATTTGTATCGTTGGGGAATCAATTCTGTTGTCATAGAGAATCCTGTAGACTATAAAGGTATAAAAAAAAATAGGAGATTATATAAAGCGATAGCCGTCGGTCGCCTGAACAAGCAAAAAAACTTCTCCGAACTTATTGATATATGGTCTGCATTCATTATTAATTATCCTCATTGGGAGTTACATATTCTTGGTGATGGCGAGGAAAGACTCGAGCTTCAAAGAAAAATTGAAAAGCTACAATTAAATGACCGTGTGTTTTTACAAGGAAAAGTTAGAAATATTGAAGACTATTATATTGATGCTGATGTTTGTTTGATGACTTCACTTTATGAGGGATTACCAATGGCTCTGTTGGAGGCAAAGTCCTACTCGCTACCTGTTATTGCGTATGATTGTCCAACTGGCCCAAAAGAGATAATTGAAAATGGTAACGATGGATATGTTATAGATATGCATGACTCAAAAGAGTTTCTTAATAAGTTAACATATATTGCTACTAATGATCAGGCTTACTTTGAGTTTACGAGAAATACTCAAAAAACATGCGCAAGATTTCAAAGTGAAAATATAAAAAACAAGTGGATTAAATTGATATACAGATAATTTAGGTATTTTAATCACACATTGAAGGGTATGATTATGCTTCCCTATTGGGGTATCTGCTTTTACTTTATTATTATGTTATTTGTAGACTTGTATTCAGCTAATAAAAACACTTCAGGCAATCAATATAATAAGGTGATTGTTTCTTATTTGTTTTTTTGTTCTTGTGCAGTTCTTGTTATTTTTGGTGGTATAAGAATTAATGGGACTGGTGTTGATGATTGGATGTACCGTGAAAGCTTTAATGAGATTAGTAACAAGACGATAACATTATCTATAACATCTATAAT
>OJYR01000275.1_pt1 | contig 15413 bp, 8 predicted proteins | sample 1600991 | NCBI WGS metagenome assembly OJYR01 (sample SAMN04436854, study PRJEB24849) | human gut metagenome | biome: human gut; feature: NICU; material: stool | host: Homo sapiens | place: USA: Saint Louis, MO | collected 2012-05-11
TGCATTCCCCAGCAAAACCCCGCCTTATACCCTTTTACACACAGAGTTATCCACAATGCAGTGAAAAGGTGAAATTTCATGAGCGATGCGCAAACGTTTTCGTTACAATACCCCCCGCAAAATGAGGATGCCCTGCCAGGGGCTTTAGCTGAGTTTTTTGCGAAAAATTCAGCTAACGCTCTCTGTAATGTTCAAATCCTGGGGATTTATTACCATGCAACAACCTCGTCCAGTCCGCCGCGCCCTTCTCAGCGTCTCTGATAAGGCCGGTATCGTCGAATTCGCGCAGGCGCTTTCCGCACGCGGCGTTGAGCTACTCTCTACCGGCGGCACGGCCCGCCTGCTGGCAGAGAAAGGTCTGCCGGTGACCGAAGTCTCCGACTACACCGGCTTTCCGGAGATGATGGACGGGCGCGTAAAAACTCTGCACCCGAAAGTACACGGCGGGATCCTCGGCCGCCGCGGCCAGGACGACGGCATTATGCAGCAGCACGGCATCGCGCCTATCGACATGGTGGTCGTTAACCTCTATCCGTTCGCCCAGACCGTCGCCCGCGAAGGCTGCTCGCTTGAGGACGCGGTGGAGAATATCGATATTGGCGGTCCGACCATGGTGCGCTCCGCGGCCAAGAACCATAAGGACGTCGCCATCGTAGTGAAGAGCAGCGACTACGACGCCATTATCAAAGAGATGGACGCCGGCAATAACTCGCTGACCCTGGCAACCCGCTTCGACCTCGCCATTAAGGCCTTCGAACACACCGCCGCCTACGACAGCATGATTGCCAACTACTTCGGAAGCCTGGTTCCCGCCTATCACGGTGAGTCAAAAGAGCCTGCCGGCCGCTTCCCGCGCACGCTCAACCTCAACTTTATTAAGAAGCAGGATATGCGCTACGGTGAGAACAGCCACCAGCAGGCCGCCTTCTATATAGAAGAGGACGTTAAGGAAGCCTCCGTCGCTACCGCGCAGCAGGTGCAGGGTAAAGCGCTCTCCTACAACAACATTGCCGATACCGACGCGGCGCTGGAGTGCGTGAAGGAATTCAGCGAACCGGCCTGCGTTATCGTCAAGCACGCTAACCCGTGCGGCGTGGCGGTCAGCACCTCAATTCTCGATGCCTATGACCGCGCCTACAAAACCGATCCGACGTCCGCCTTCGGCGGCATCATTGCTTTTAACCGCGAGCTGGATGCCGAAACCGCCCAGGCCATCGTCTCCCGCCAGTTTGTTGAAGTGATCATTGCCCCTTCCGCGTCTGAAGAGGCGCTGAAAATTACTGCCAGTAAGCAGAACGTCCGCGTGCTGATCTGCGGCCAGTGGGCGGAGCGCGTACCGGGCCTCGACGTCAAGCGCGTTAACGGCGGTCTGCTGGTACAGGACCGGGATCTCGGTATGGTGACGGAAGCCGACCTGCGGGTGGTGACGAAGCGCCAGCCGTCGGAAGAGGAGCTGCGCGACGCGCTGTTCTGCTGGAAAGTGGCCAAATTCGTCAAGTCCAACGCCATCGTCTACGCCAAAGATAAAATGACCATCGGCATCGGCGCCGGCCAGATGAGCCGCGTCTACTCGGCGAAAATTGCCGGTATCAAGGCCGGCGATGAGGGCCTGGAAGTGAAAGGCTCCGCGATGGCCTCCGACGCCTTCTTCCCGTTCCGCGACGGCATCGACGCCGCGGCCGACGTGGGCATCACCTGCGTTATCCAGCCTGGCGGCTCGATTCGCGATGAAGAAGTGATTGCCGCCGCCGACGAGCACGGCATCGCGATGATCTTCACCGACATGCGCCACTTCCGCCACTAATGGAGCAGAAAATGAAAGTGTTAGTCATCGGCAACGGCGGCCGCGAGCACGCCCTGGCCTGGAAAGCGGTACAGTCGCCTCTGGTTGAAACCGTCTTTGTCGCACCGGGCAACGCGGGAACCGCGATGGAGCCGGCGCTGCAGAACGTCAATATCGCCGTCACCGACACCTCCGCCCTGCTCAACTTCGCGCAGAGTGAAAAGATCGATCTGACCATCGTTGGCCCGGAAGCGCCGCTGGTGATCGGCGTGGTTGACGCCTTCCGCGAGGCGGGCCTGACCATTTTCGGCCCCACCAAAGGCGCCGCCCAGCTGGAAGGCTCGAAAGCGTTTACCAAAGACTTTCTGGCCCGCCACAAGATCCCGACGGCGGAATATCAGAACTTCACCGAGGTGGAGCCCGCGCTGGCTTACCTGCGTGAGAAAGGCGCGCCGATCGTCATTAAAGCCGACGGGCTGGCCGCCGGCAAAGGCGTGATCGTGGCGATGACCCTGGAAGAGGCCGAAGCCGCCGTACAGGATATGCTGGCGGGCAACGCCTTCGGCGACGCGGGCCACCGCATCGTCATCGAGGAGTTCCTCGACGGCGAAGAGGCCAGCTTTATCGTGATGGTTGACGGCGAAAACGTGCTGCCGATGGCCACCAGCCAGGATCATAAGCGCGTCGGCGACGGCGACAGCGGGCTGAATACCGGCGGCATGGGCGCCTACTCCCCGGCGCCGGTGGTGACGGATGAAGTCCACCAGCGCACCATGGACCGCATCATCTGGCCAACCGTGCGCGGCATGGCGGCCGAGGGCAATACCTACACCGGCTTCCTCTATGCGGGCCTGATGATCGACAAGCAGGGCAACCCAAAGGTTATCGAATTCAACTGCCGCTTCGGCGATCCGGAAACCCAGCCGATCATGCTGCGCATGCAATCGGATCTGGTGGAGCTGTGCCTGGCGGCCTGCGAAGGCAAGCTGGACACGCAGACCTCCCGCTGGGATCCGCGCGCATCGCTTGGCGTGGTGATGGCCGCCGGCGGCTATCCCGGCAGCTACCGCACCGGGGATGAGATCCACGGCCTGCCGCTGGAAGAAGTGGCGGACGGTAAAGTGTTTCAGGCGGGTACCACGCTGTCGGACGACGAACGCGTGCTGACCAGCGGCGGACGCGTGCTGTGCGTAACGGCGCTCGGCGATACCGTGGCCGAGGCCCAGCAGCGCGCCTATGCGCTGATGAAGGATATTCACTGGGAGGGCAGCTTCAGCCGCAGCGACATCGGCTATCGCGCCATTGCCCGGGAGCGGGACGCTAAATAGCAGCAGGCCGGGCGATTGCCCGGCCTGTTTGTTTTACAGCCTCACCGGATCGATATGCCAGATCTTTTTGGCATACTCCTCAATGGTCCGGTCGGAGGAGAAGTTGCCCATATTGGCAATATTGATCATCGCCTTATGGGTCCAGTCCTCCGGACAGAGATAAAGTTCGTCCACCTTATCCTGGCAGTCCACGTAGCTGCGGTAGTCCGCCAGCACCTGATAGTGATCGCCGAAGTTAATCAGCGAATCCACCAGATCGCGATAGCGCCCCGGCTCCTCCGGGCTGAACAAGCCACTGCCTATCTGAGTCAGCGTCCGGTGCAGCTCCTCGTCCTGCTCGTAGAACTCGCGCGGCTTGTAGCCCTTCGCCCGCAGCGCCTCAACCTCTTCCGCCGTGTTGCCGAAGATAAAGATATTCTCAAGACCGACGTGCTCGCTCATTTCAACATTCGCGCCGTCCAGGGTGCCGATGGTCAGGGCGCCGTTGAGGGCAAACTTCATGTTGCTGGTGCCGGAGGCCTCGGTGCCCGCCAGCGAGATCTGCTCCGAGAGATCCGCCGCCGGAATGATGGTCTGCGCCAGGCTGACGCTGTAGTTGGGAATAAACACCACCTTCAGCTTATCGCCGATCTGCGGATCGTTATTCACCACCTTCGCCACGTCATTGATCAGGTGAATGATGTGCTTGGCCATGTAGTAGGCCGACGCGGCCTTGCCGGCGAAGATATTGACGCGCGGCACCCACTCGGCGTCCGGATCGTCTTTAATGCGGTTGTAGCGGGTGATGACGTGCAGGACGTTCATCAGCTGGCGTTTGTACTCGTGGATGCGCTTGATCTGCACGTCAAACAGCGATTTCGGGTTGACCACCACCCCGAGCTGCTGGGCAATGTAGTCCGCCAGCCGCTTTTTATTCTCAAGCTTGGCCCGCTGCACCGCCTGGTTCACCGCCGGAAAATCGATGTGCTGCGCCAGTTCTGCCAGCTGGCTCAGGTCGGTACGCCAGGTGCGGCCGATGTTTTCATCCAGCACCTCAGAAAGCGGCGGGTTCGCCAGCGCCAGCCAGCGGCGCGGCGTGACGCCGTTGGTGACGTTAAGGAAGCGCATCGGGAAGACTCTGGCGAAGTCGGCAAACAGCGACTGCACCATCAGGTTCGAGTGCAGCTCCGACACGCCGTTAACCTTGTGGCTCACCACCACCGCCAGCCAGGCCATACGCACCCGGCGGCCGTTGGATTCGTCAATAATGGAGCAGCGGCTGACCAGCCCGGCATCATCGGGATACTGCTCCTGCAGGGTTTTCAGGAAATAGTCGTTGATTTCAAAGATGATCTGCAGATGGCGCGGCAGGATCTTGCCGAGCATGTCCACCGGCCAGGTCTCCAGCGCCTCGCTCATCAGCGTGTGGTTAGTGTAGGAGAAGACCTGACAGGTCACCTCGAAGGCATCATCCCAGCTGAAGCGGTGTTCATCGATAAGCACCCGCATCAGCTCGGGGATAGACAGCACCGGATGGGTATCGTTAAGGTGGATCGCCACCTTGTCCGCCAGGTTGGCGTAAGTCTTATGCAGCAGGTAGTGGCGGTGCAGAATATCCTGCACCGTCGCGGAGACGAGGAAATACTCCTGCCGCAGGCGCAGCTCGCGCCCGGAGGCGGTGGAATCATCGGGATAAAGCACCCGGGAGACGTTCTCCGAGTGGTTCTTATCCTCTACGGCGGCGAAGTAGTCGCCCTGGTTAAATTTGCCGAGATTAATCTCGCTGCTCGCCTGCGCGCTCCACAGCCGCAGCGTGTTGGTAGCGTCGGTATCAAAGCCGGGGATAATCTGGTCGTAGGCTTCGGCGATGATCTCTTCGGCCTCCACCCAGCGGCTGTTCTTGCCTTCCTGCTGGAGGCGGCCGCCGAAGCGCACCTTATAGCGGGTATTGTGGCGCTCAAACTCCCAGGGGTTGCCGTACTCCAGCCAGTAGTCCGGCGACTCTTTCTGGCGGCCGTCGACGATGTTCTGCTTAAACATGCCGTAGTCATAGCGGATGCCGTAGCCGCGCCCCGGCAGGCCGAGAGTGGCCAGCGAGTCGAGGAAGCAGGCCGCCAGCCGCCCGAGGCCGCCGTTGCCCAGCCCCGGATCGTTCTCTTCATCGATAAGCTCTTCGAGATCCATCCCCATCCCTTCCAGCGCGCTTTTTACGTCGTCATAGATGCCCAGCGACAACATCGCATTGGAAAGGGTGCGGCCGATCAGAAATTCCATCGACAGGTAGTAGACCTGGCGGACCTCCTGGGACAGCTGAGCGCGGTTGGAGCGCAGCCAGCGCTCCACCAGCCGGTCGCGTACCGCAAACAGCGTGGCGTTGAGCCACTCGTGCTTGTTGGCGATAGCCGGATCGCGGCCGAGCGTGAACATCAGCTTGTAGGCAATGGAGTGTTTAAGTGCCTCAACGCTCAGCGTCGGCGATGAATAGGTAAACGGTGCATTCATAGAAAGGGCCCTGTGATTACATCAAGCGTTGATAAAGTTCGCGGTAAGAGTGCGCCGCAACTTGCCAGCTAAAATCCATGCTCATCGCCTGGCGCTGAACGTAGCGCCAGAGCGACGGGCGCGACCACAACACGAAAGCACGCCGGATCGCCCTCAGCAGCGACCAGGCATTACTGTCTTCAAACACGAAACCGCTGGCGATGCCGTCCGCCAGGTTCTCCAGCGAGCTGTCCGACACCGTATCCGCCAGCCCGCCGGTGCGCCGCACCAGCGGCAGGGTGCCGTACTTCAACCCGTAAAGCTGCGTTAAGCCGCAGGGTTCAAAGCGGCTCGGCACCAGAATCACGTCCGCCCCGCCCATGATGCGGTGGGAGAACGCCTCGTGATAGCCGATCTGTACTCCAACCTGCCCCGGATGCTCGGCGGCGGCGGCGAGGAAACCCTCCTGCAGCACCGGATCGCCGGCGCCAAGCAGCGCCAGCTGGCCGCCCTGCTCCAGCAGGCCCGGCAGCGCCTCCAGCACCAGATCCAGCCCTTTCTGACTGGTCAGGCGGCTGACCACCGCAAACAGCGGCACCTTATCATTCACCTTAAGCCCCATCGCCACCTGCAGCTGGCGCTTGTTCTCGGCCTTCTCTTCCAGCGTGTCGCGGTCATAGCGCGCCGCCAGCAGCAGGTCGTGCTCGGGGCTCCAGATCTTGTCATCCACGCCGTTAAGAATGCCCGACAGGCGACCTTCCAGCTGGCGCTGGCGCAGCAGTCCTTCCATGCCGTAGGCAAACTGCGGCTCGGTGATCTCCCGGGCGTAGGTGGGGCTCACCGCCGTAATATGATCGGCGTAGTAGAGGCCCGCCTTAAGGAACGATATCTGGCCGTTAAACTCCAGTCCGTGCATGTTGTAGAACGACCACGGCAGGTCAATCTCCTGCATATGGTGGGCGTAAAACATCCCCTGGTAGGCCAGATTATGTACCGTAAATACCGATTTTGCCGGACGCCCGCGCGCCGCCAGGTAGGCAGGCGCCAGCCCGGCGTGCCAGTCGTGGGCGTGAACGATCTCCGGGCGCCAGAACGGGTCCAGCCCGCAGGCCATTTCGCAGCCGGTCCAGCCGAGCAGCGCAAAGCGCAGCACGTTATCAGTATAGGCATACTGATTGGTATCGTGATAAGGGCTGCCGGGGCGATCATAAAGATGCGGAGCATCAATGATATAGACCCCCACGCCGTTGAAGCGGCCGAAAAGCAGCGTGATCCGCCCGGCAAAGGTATCGCGACGCGTCACCACCTGCGCATCGGGAATGCCGCGCCGGATATCGGGGAATCCCGGCAGCAGCACGCGCGTATCGGTGCCGTCGGCAATTTGCGCCGCCGGCAGTGCGCCAATCACATCCGCCAGACCGCCGGTTTTAAGCAGCGGGAACATCTCTGAACATACGTGTAAGACCTGCATTCTTGCTCCTGTCAGCCCTGCAGCTTGCGCAGCATGTCGCGCGTCACCAGCACAATACCTTCCTCAGAGCGGTAGAAACGGCGAGCGTCCTCTTCCGCATTCTCCCCGATGACCATGCCTTCAGGAATAACGCAGGCGCGGTCGATAACGCAGCGGCGCAGGCGACAAGATCGCCCGACCCATACATCCGGTAATAACACCGCCGAATCGATGTTACAAAACGAATTCACCCGCACGCGCGGAAAGAGCACGGATTGTACAACGACGGATCCGGAGATAATGCAGCCGCCGGAAACCAGCGAATTCAGGGTCATACCGTGGCTGCCCGACCGGTCCTGCACAAACTTCGCCGGCGGCAGCGACTCCATGTGGGTGCGGATAGGCCAGTTCTGATCGTACATATCCAGCTCCGGCGTCACCGAGGCCAGATCGAGGTTGGCCTTCCAGTACGCCTCCAGCGTACCGACATCGCGCCAGTAGGGCTCGGACTGCGGATCGGACTGCACGCAGGAGAGCGGGAAAGGATGTGCATAGGCCATGCCAGCTTCGACGATGCGCGGAATAATATCTTTACCGAAGTCGTGGCTGGAGAGCGCGTTGGCGTCATCATCCTGCAGCAGACCATAAAGATATTCGGCGTCAAAAATGTAGATCCCCATGCTGGCAAGCGACTTCGTATCGTCGCCGGGCATGGTCGGCGGATTGGCCGGCTTTTCGACAAACTCGATAATCTTTTCATCGGCATCGACCGCCATCACGCCGAAGGCGGTTGCCTCAGCAACGGGCACCGGCATACAGGCCACGGTGCAGCGCGCCCCTTTTTCGACGTGATCGATAAGCATCCGCGAGTAGTCCTGCTTGTATATGTGGTCACCCGCGAGGATCACGATATATTCCGCCCGGTAGCGGCGGATAATATCCAGGTTCTGGGTCACCGCATCGGCCGTGCCGCGATACCAGCTCTCGCCGCCGACGCGCTGCTGGGCGGGCAGCAGGTCGACAAACTCATTCATCTCTTCGCTGAAGAAGGACCAGCCGCGCTGGATGTGCTGCACCAGCGTGTGGGACTGGTACTGAGTAATCACGCCGATGCGGCGAATGCCTGAGTTAATACAGTTGGACAGCGCAAAATCAATGATGCGGAACTTACCGCCGAAGTGCACGGCGGGTTTCGCACGGGTAATGGTCAAATCTTTCAGGCGGGTGCCGCGGCCGCCGGCGAGGATCAGCGCCACGGATTTGATCGGCAGCTGGCGGGCCAGCATCAGAGGATCGTTCTTTTCAAGCCTAACCATGATTAACTCCTTATGACCTTTTTGAATACGCACACCCCGTGCGCGGGCCCGTGCCAGTTTGTCAGGATGACCGGATTATCCTCTCCGGCGAAAGGGGGAATGGCGTGCCACTCCCCTGGCGGTAGGGTTACAGTTGTGACTTCTTGTGATGCATTGAGCGTAATAAGCCAGCGATCGGAGAGCAGGATCTGCATACGCGGAATGCCGTGCTGCCACTCTTCGGCGGCGAGCGGCTGCGCATCTTTGTTGAGCCAGCGGACGCGCCCGTCTCCCTCCTGCCACCAGCGGTCTTCGGTCAGCGCGGGGATCTGTTGGCGCAGATGCAGCAGCGCGGCGGTGAATGCCGCCAGACCCGCATTGGCCTTCTCCCAGTCCAGCCAGGTCAGCGCGTTGTCCTGGCAGTAGGCATTGTTGTTACCGTGCTGGCTATGGCCGTGTTCATCGCCCGCCAGCAGCATCGGCGTCCCCTGCGACAGCAGCAGCGAGACCAGCAGCGCGTGAACGCTGGCGCGGCGGCGCTCGATAACGTCGAGCGATCCCTCCAGTCCCTCTATACCATGGTTACAGCTATGGTTGTTGTTAGTACCGTCGCGGTTTTCCTCCCCATTCGCCTCATTGTGCTTCTGATTGAAGCAGACGCAGTCGCGCAGGGTAAATCCGTCGTGTGCCGTGACCAGGTTTACCGAGGCCGAGGGCGGGCGACCGCTGCCGGCAAACACGTCGCTGGAGGCGGCAAACCGGCTGGCAAACTCGCCCAGAGAGAGATTTCGCTGCAGCCAGAAGCGGCGCGTGGCGTCGCGAAAGTGGTCGTTCCACTCGGCGAACGGCGGCGGGAAATTGCCCACCTGATAGCCGCCCTCGCCGATGTCCCACGGCTCGGCGATAAGCTTCACAGCCGAAAGCAGCGGATCGTTTTTAATCGCCTCAAACAGCGGCGCATCCTGGCGGTAGTGCGGCGTGCGCCCCATGACCGTCGCCAGGTCGAAGCGGAAACCGTCCACGTGGCACTCCTGCACCCAGAAGCGCAGGCACTGCAGGGCATACTCCACCACGCCCGGCGTGCTGAGGTTGAGGGTGTTTCCGCAGCCGGTCCAGTTGTGGTAATCCCCGTCTTCCATCAACCAATAATAGCTGCGGTTATCAATTCCGCGCAGGGAGAAGGTCGGCCCCTCGAGGTCTACTTCCGCGCTGTGGTTGAGCACGATATCGAGAATGACCTCAATGCCCGCCTTGTGCAGCGCCTTCACCGCATCGCGAAACTCGTTGAGCGCTTTTTCCGGCGCGCTGGCGTAGCGCGGATCGACGGCGAACAGCGCCAGCGGGTTGTAGCCCCAGTAGTTGGTCAACCCCAGGCGCAGCAGGCGCGGCTCGCTGGCGAAGTGGGCCACCGGCAGCAGCTCCAGCGCGGTGATGCCGAGCTTTTTCAGGTAGGAAATGGTCAGCGGATGGGCCAGCCCCTTATAGGTGCCCGCCTCCGCCTGCGGAATGCCGGGATGCAGCACCGTCAGCCCTTTCACGTGCGCTTCGTAGATAACCGTCTTGCCCCAGGGCGTGCGCGGCGGGGCATCGTCCTGCCAGTCGTAGCGCAGGTCGACCACCACCGAGCGCGGCGCGACAGGGGCGCTGTCGCGCCCGTCTGGCGCGTCCAGACCGCCGTGCAGCAGCGGCGAATCCTCGGGGTCGCCGTCGACGCGGTAGGCGCACGGATCCAGCAGCAGCTTGGCCGGATTGAAGCGGTGGCCCTCCTGCGGCGCCCAGGGACCGTGAACGCGAAAGCCGTAGCGCAGCCCCGGCCTGCCGCCGGGCAGGTAGCCGTGCCAGACGTCGCCGGTGCGCGCGGGAAGATCCTCCCGATGCTCATTGCCCTGCTCATCAAAGGTGCACAGTTCGACACGCTCGGCGTGCACCGAGTAGAGCGTAAAGTTGACGCCTTTCGCATCCGGCGTGGCGCCGAGCGGCGCCGGGCTACCCGCCTGCAGATGACTCATTCCCCCTCCCGAACCAGCCAGATAGTGGAAAGCGGCGGCAGCGTGATCGACAGCGAGTCGGGGCGGCCGTGGCTGGCAATCGCATCGCTGTGCACGCCGCCGCCGTTGCCGGCGTTGCTGCCGTGGTAGTGCATCGAGTCGGTGTTGACGATTTCGCGCCAGCGTCCCGGCTGATTGACGCCGAAGCGGTAATCGTGGCGCGGCACCGGAGTAAAGTTGCTGGCGACGATGATTTCATTGCCTTCGCTGTCGCGGCGCACGAACACAAAGACCGACCGCGCGTGGTCGTCCACCACCAGCCACTCAAAGCCGTAGGGATCGTAATCCAGCTCGTGCATCGCCTTGTGGTGGCGATAGGTCAGGTTAAGGTCGCGCACCAGGCGCTGCACGCCGTGGTGCCAGTTGTCGCCGCCCTCCAGCAGGTGCCAGTCGAGGCTGACGTCGTGGTTCCACTCGCGGCCCTGGGCAAACTCGTTGCCCATAAACAGCAGCTTCTTGCCGGGGAAAGCGTACAGCCAGCCGTAGTAGGCGCGCAGGTTGGCGAACTTCTGCCAGGCATCGCCCGGCATGCGGTCGAGAATCGATTTTTTGCCGTGAACGACTTCATCATGGGAGAGCGGCAGGACGAAGTTCTCGGTGTAGTTGTAGAGCATCCCGAAGGTCAGCTTATCGTGATGGTACTGGCGATAAATCGGATCGAGCTTCATGTAGTCGAGGGTGTCGTGCATCCAGCCCAGATTCCACTTGTACCAGAAGCCAAGGCCGCCCGTTTCCTGCGGACGAGTGACGCCGGCAAAATCGGTGGACTCTTCCGCCATGCTGACCGCGCCCGGCACCTGCTCGCCGAGAATGCGGTTGGTATTGCGCAGAAACTCAATGGCTTCGAGGTTTTCGCGCCCGCCGTGCTGATTGGGGATCCACTCCCCGGCCTTGCGGCTGTAATCGCGGAAGATCATCGACGCCACGGCATCCACCCGCAGGGCGTCGATGCCGAAGCGCTCGATCCAGTACAGGGCGTTGCCTACCAGGTAGTTCTGCACCTCGCGGCGGCCGTAGTTGTAAATCAGGGTATTCCAGTCCTGATGGTAGCCTTCGCGCGGATCGCTGTGCTCATACAGCTCAGTGCCGTCAAACTTCGCGAGGCCGAAATCATCCGACGGGAAATGGCCGGGCACCCAGTCGAGGATCACGCTGAGCCCGGCGGCGTGGGCGGCGTCGATAAAGTAGCGGAAATCGTCGCGGGTGCCGAAGCGGCGGGTCGGCGCATAGAGGCCGGTAGGCTGATAGCCCCAGCTGCCGTCGAAGGGATGCTCGTTGATCGGCAGCAGCTCCAGATGGGTAAAGCCCATCCACTTCGCGTAGGGCACCAGCTGATCGGCAAGCTCGCGGTAGCTGAGCCAGAAATTGTTGTCGGTATGGCGGCGCCAGGAGCCGAGGTGCACTTCGTAGATGGCGATGGGCGCATCAAAGCGGTTGGCCGCTTTGCGCGATTCGGGCTGCGCGATTTTCGGCGGCAGGCCGCAGATCATCGACGCGGTCTCCGGACGCATCTGGGCCTCGAAGGCGTAGGGATCGGACTTGATGCGCAGCTGGCCGTGGGCATCGATCAGCTCGAATTTATACAGCTGCCCGTTGTGGGCGCCCGGCACAAACAGCTCCCAGATACCGGCGTCCGCCCGCAGGCGCATCGGATGGCGGCGGCCGTCCCAGTAGTTAAACTGCCCGACGACCGACACCCGGCGGGCATTCGGCGCCCAGACGCAGAAGCGCGTTCCGGTGACGCCGTCCACCGTATCGGCATGCGCGCCCAGGCGCTCGTAGGGGCGAAGGTGCGTCCCCTCCGAGAGCAGCCAGGCGTCCATCTCCTGCAGCACCGGGCCGAAGCGGTAGGGATCGTCGATCAGGTTCTGCTGGCCGTGCCAGACGACGGCCAGCTGGTAGCGGAAGGGATTTTTACGCCGCGGCATCACGCCGCTGAAGAAGCCGCGCGAATCCAGGCACTCCAGCTTGCCCACCTTACGCCCGGTTTTAGGCTCGATGACCCACACCTCGGTGGCATCAGGCAGCAGCGCGCGAACCTCAAGCCCGGCGTCAGTACGGTGCATCCCCAGCACGGCGAAGGGGTCCGCAAAGTGGCCCGCAATCAGCGCATTAATAACGTCTCTGTCAACACGATCTGACATGCTATTCATCCTGTTTTTAGGTGCCGCTGTTTCATTTGTCCCTAACGGCTTTTATCACTCAATAGCGCAGCACGGTGTGCTCTTCCTGTGCACCATTCCACGCGTCGGGAAAACCTCTCTTCCTTAAGCATAGCTAACCTGTTTCTTTCCCCCGGAAAAAATCAGGAGTACGCCAATATGCTTTGTTCTACGTATAACTTACGGGCACAAAAAAGGGGTGACGCATCACCCCTTTTTGCAATTTCTTACCTATGCAAGCTGCCGCAACATCCGGCGTAGCGGCTCGGCGGCGCCCCACAGCAGCTGGTCGCCGACGGTGAAGGCCGAGAGATACTCCGGCCCCATATTCAGCTTGCGCAGCCGCCCGACCGGTGTGGTCAGCGTGCCGGTGACCGCCGCCGGCGTCAGCTCGCGCATGGTCACCTCGCGATCGTTTGGCACCACCTTCGCCCACGGGTTGTGTGCCGCCAGCATCGCCTCAACGGTCGGAATCGACACATCTTTCTTCAGCTTGAGCGTGAAGGCCTGGCTGTGGCAGCGCAGAGCGCCGACGCGCACGCACAGCCCGTCCACCGGGATGGTGTTCTGCGTCGCCAGAATCTTGTTGGTCTCTGCCTGGCCTTTCCACTCTTCGCGGCTCTGGCCGTTATCGAGCTGCTTATCAATCCACGGGATCAGGCTGCCGGCCAGCGGCACGCCGAAGTTGTCCACCGGCAGATCGCCGCTGCGGGAGAGCTGGGTGACTTTACGTTCGATATCCAGGATGGCGGAAGCCGGGTTCGCCAGCTCGTCAGCCACGTAGTTGTGCAGCTGGCCCATCTGGTTGAGCAGCTCGCGCATATGGCGGGCGCCGCCGCCGGAGGCCGCCTGATAAGTGGCGACCGATACCCACTCCACCAGGTCATTGGCAAACAGGCCGCCCAGCGACATCAGCATCAGGCTGACGGTGCAGTTGCCGCCGACAAAGGTTTTCACGCCGCTGTTCAGGCCGCGGGTAATCACGTCCTGGTTGACCGGGTCGAGAATAATGATTGCATCATCCTTCATGCGCAGCGACGAGGCGGCGTCAATCCAGTAGCCCTGCCAGCCGCTTTCACGCAGCTTTGGATAGATTTCGTTGGTATAATCGCCGCCCTGGCAGGTGACAATAATGTCGAGCGCCTTCAGCGCCTCCAGATCGAAGGCATCCTGGAGCTTTCCAGCGGTGCCGGTGCCGAACGCGGGCGCGTCCTGGCCGAACTGCGAGGTCGAGAAGAAAACCGGGCGGATAGCGTCGAAGTCGCGCTCTTCTACCATGCGCTGCATGAGTACAGAGCCGACCATACCGCGCCAGCCGATAAAACCAACATTTTTCATAGCGTGTTTTCCTGCAGAGATGTGTGCTGTTGTGCTGACCCTCTTTCCCTTCCGGAGAAAGGGGCATCCCTCACATTACAAAATGCAGCCAAAGTCGCAAGTGAAAATATTCAATGATTGTTAATTAATCAGTAAAGCAACTTATTCTGCCGTCAATGCCTCTGCGCAATCGAAGAGGGAATAAAGGCAATTATCAGGGAACAAGGTCATGAGCGAAATCCTTTCTGCGGCGGTTTTATTGATCCTGATTATGGATCCACTGGGAAATTTGCCCATTTTTATGTCGGTACTCAAACACATGGAGCCGAAGCGCCGACGGGCGATCATGATACGTGAGCTATTGATCTCACTGCTCATTATGCTGGTGTTTCTCTTCGCCGGGGAGAAAATCCTGGCCTTCCTCAAGCTGAGTACGGAAACGGTTTCTATCTCCGGAGGCATCATTCTGTTTCTGATTGCCATAAAAATGATTTTCCCCGACGGCGAAGGCAGCGGCAGCGGCCTGCCCGCCGGCGACGAACCCTTTATCGTGCCGCTGGCCATCCCGCTGGTGGCCGGCCCCTCCCTGCTGGCGACCCTGATGCTGCTCTCGCATCAGTATCCGAATCAGATGGGCCACCTGGTGATCGCCCTGCTGCTCGCCTGGGGCGGTACGGTGGTTATTCTGATGCAGTCCGGCCTCTTCCTGCGCCTGCTCGGACAGAAAGGGGTTAACGCCCTGGAGCGGCTGATGGGGCTTATCCTGATCATGCTCGCCACGCAGATGTTTTTAGACGGCGTCAGGGTGTGGATGAAGGGATAACCCGCCCTATCGCCGCCGTTCCCGTTTTGGCCGCGCCATGCTCATCCAGCCAGCTAAAGCGGATCTGCCGGGCCCCGCCCGGCGGGCCGCTCAGCGTATAGCGGCGGGTGCTGAAGGCGCGGGTCATCATATCCATCTCCGGCGCCGCGCCCGCGCCGCCCGCCAGCTGCAGCGAGGTAAAGGAGACGTTCAGCGGCGTGGGATTATCGCACTCGATGGCCCAGCCCGTTCCCTCCCTCACCAGCCGAAAACGCAGCTTATCGACCGCCTTATCCAGCGCGGCGGTAAGGCCCGCCGGGCGCCAGAACAGCTTCAGCTGGGTATTCATCGCCAGCGTCACGCGGGGAGTCTCGGCCTGGCCGCGCGTCTCAGGCGGAATTTCATAGAGGTTTAGCCAGAAAACCGACTCGCGGTCCGGCGGCAGCGGGTCCTGATTGTAGATAATGCGGATAGCCTGCCGCTCGCCGGGCGCCAGGCGGAACACCGCCGGCAGCACCACGAAGGGCGCGCGGGCGAGCTCCGGATTGCCCTCGCCGTCGTCCACCCAGCTCTGCACGATAACCGGATAGCGGTTGGTGTTCGCCAGCATCAGCGTTTTCTCCCGGCGCTGCGCCGGATAGATGATCCGGGTGCCGTCGGCGAGGATCCCCGCCCTTAGCGGCAGGGCGGTCAGCAGGCAGAGCAGTGCGGTAAGCGCGATTCTGATCATTGCATCTTCACCACCACGTAGGCGGTGGCCTTTACCCT